>Ga0265297_10002688_pt1 | contig 35044 bp, 61 predicted proteins | sample Munlanlwell13791_FD_192502 | JGI IMG/M metagenome (GOLD analysis project Ga0265297, IMG submission 192502) | Leachate microbial communities from a municipal landfill in Southern Ontario, Canada - Leachate well 137-91 | ecosystem: Engineered > Solid waste > Landfill > Unclassified | place... | reverse complement strand
TGGGGCCAGACGCTTTCCACAAGATAGGTCGCGAATCGTTCATGAAGCGATTCCCGCAGCTTAGAGAGCGAATAGAGGCGGCTTGCGCGCACTACGGACGGCAAGCGCACAAGTATAGACACTAGGGAGGCAATTATGGACCGCTACGGCGCACGCGGTGAACTACTCGCCGCACAGCATGAGACGATACTCGGCCCGTTCCTTGTCGGCCCTGGGGTAGATCGCGCGTTTGAGTTTAACCCTGACGGCACGACTACGGTATACGAGCACGGCCGCACCTGGACCGAGCATACGCCGCACATAACCGACAATCGATACAAGCTTACGCGCAATCAATACGCGTCATGTATGGCCGATTACTTTTACGGCGGATTTTACCACGATTATCCTGAACATTTTTTTGATGATTTCGACATTGTGAGATCAAAAACGTTTTGCGGTGAATTGTCATACGATTGGATAACGTGGCTTTTATGGGCGCGCGGAATTGTGTCTCAGGTGATGCAAGACGTGCGGGTCAACTAGGATACGGTGGTTTGAGGAGTAAGTAAATGGGTACTAATTTTTATATTAAGGGCCACAGGTATACTGACGACCCAAAATACCATATCGGTAAGCGATCAGCTGCTGGTTTGTATTGCTGGGATTGCGGCATAACACTTTGCAAAGATGGAGAAAATGGAGTTCATACCGGAAGGTCGGAATGGTATGATAAATGCCCTATTTGCGGTAAGGATCGCAAAGAAGAATCATTTGAGAATAGTTCCGCAGGGCGCGAACTTGGTTTTAACAAAAGTAGCTCATCTAAAAAGACGGGCGTTCAATCGTGTTCATCTTTTACATGGGCTAGGCCTCTTGGAAGAATAAGACATATTCAAGATGAATATGGTCGGGAATATTCCAGGGAAGAGTTTGTTTCCGTTTTAAAAGAATGCCCGATACAATTCATGTCGCATGGTTCGTGGTTTTCATAATGGCAAAGTACCACGACCTTGACGAATGGCACGGCTGCGAAATATGCGGCCAATGGGCGAACCCGCACGAGATTGTAACGCGCGGAAGCGGTGGGAAGCGTGAGCCTATCAACGTTATTTGGTTGTGCGACGATCATCACACGATGGGGCCAGACGCTTTCCACAAGATAGGTCGCGAATCGTTCATGAAGCGATTCCCGCAGCTTAGAGAGCGAATAGAGGCGGCTTGCGCGCACTACGGACGACAAGCGCACAAGGGGAGGCATTGAATGAAATGCGAAGCGTGCGGATATGAAGAGAAGGACGGTACGTCAAATTTAGGAAATAACTTTCCAGTTCTTACAGAGCTTTTTACCACGTATGGAGACAATAAGGATGTTTATTGTTGCCCCGAATGCGGGGCATTGAAGATAGACATACAAAGAGAGCGTCCGAATGATTAGGCGAATACTATTCCTAGCGGCTCTATTCGCCGCGTCTTTTCTCCACGCTGAACCGATAGACGACGCTACGTTTGCGGCTGTAATGCACATCGCCGATCAGGAGGGCATACCCCGACCCGTTGCCGCGCGTCTCATGTTTGAGGAAAGCGGAGATCCACAAACGGGGTCACGCGGGAATCCAAAGGCGTACAACAAGGAGCCTAGCGGGTATCAATCTCAAGGGCTTTTCCAGCTCCATACAAAACCGTCAAACATTGAAGAGCTGAAAAGATTGGATTGGATGGCGCATGGTGAAACGGAGCCTTTTGATATTTGGAATCCGCTACATAACGCGAAGGTTGCCATGCGGTATTTAGCTCGGAAGCATCGCGATTTAGGTACCTGGTATCGCGCGGTTTGTTACTACAATTCAGGGAAGACAAAACAAAGCGATATTACTGATCGAACGAAAGCCTATGCGATGCGCATAATAAGCGCGAAGGACCCGGAACTATGAGCGATCATGTAATCTGTCAGTGCGGAAAGGAGTGCCTATCGCGCAAAGAAGCAGGTACGATCATCAATCTAGCAAAGCGCTATCACCATCGGTCAAAGACAGCGAAGCACATACCGAAGCGATTTTACCTTTGCAAGTTAAGCGGGACGTATCACACTACCCATCAACCTGTTGGGTACTGGGATAGCGAGCAAGCGTATTACAGGCGAGATAAGAGATAAATACATCATTGCTTGTGTTCGGGAATACTGCGACATATCCGGGGCGTCGCTGAAATGCACGAACCGGAAATATGGTTACTATCACTTTACCCCCGGTGTCAGAGTAGGCCGGGCGATCGTGGATTGAAAGGGGTAAGGAATGAAAAGATTGATACCGGTTACAAAAAGGCTCCCAAAATGCGATGGAATGAAAGAAGCCGATTTGGGATGGTTGGTATGCAATAAGGATAGCCCCAAAAAGCGACCATTCGTAACATTTCAACATCCGTCATGGTGGAATAGTGCCGGATGTGACGCGATAACGCACTGGATGGATTTGCCGGAGTTTCCCAAATGAAGCCCCGCCTTATCGATTCCGGCCTATGCCTTGAGGTGAATCATGACTGATGAAGAACGCCGAAGTAGATGCCATTTCTACGACCAAATAACAAATCCGCTAGGTTGCTCGAATAAGGTTGATTGCCCATGGGGCAAGTCGCATATCAACGCGAGCGGGAAGAAGGAATGCCGGATCAACGGCGTCATAGGTGAAGGGCATAGGCTAGGCAATCATGGCCGACCCAATCGCGACGTGTAGCCGCAAGTGGAGGTATCGCACAAAGCAGGACGCAAAGCGGCACATACGGGGCGGTATGCGTAAGTGGCTGCACGTGTACCGATGTGATTGCTGTAAGGGATGGCATCTCGGACACGCGCGATGGGCTCCTGAGGAGGTATTGAGAAATGAGTGAAGCGCACGGTTTTATATGCGGACCTAAGCTGTACGAGTTCGAAGGATGGTTTTTTGAGTTTTACGATGGATACGGCTTGCCGTGGCCGCTGAGGAAAAAAGACGGTGAGCCATTCAGGCGCGCTGGCAGGGTTTTCTACAAAGCCTTTGGAAAATGGTACGACCTCCCGGAAGCTGAGCGAGAAAAATACCGCGTAGGCGGTGGCTGTCGATCATTCTAAGTTGACGGCTCGGCCTTAGTGGTGTTATAGTATAGGTGTCGGACTAGTCACCCGGCGTTGTCATATTGGTAGATATGGCGTAGATTTAGAGCGGCTTAGTAAGGGCGAACGCTACCACGTTCGAACGAGGTTGACCCCTCGGCCCTAACTAAGCCGCTTTTTTATTTGGAGTTTTGCATGGATTTTCAGGTAAGCAAGGCAACGGATATGGCGGGTAATTATATATGGAGGCTGTCTATCGTGGAGGGTAATAAGAAATTCAGATTTTACTTGTCATTTGAGTCATTTATAGAACTTTTTCGACGCTTGCGTCTGTCCCGCATAGGATCATTTAAGGTTAAACAAACTACATTTATCTATTGTGAAAAATGCGGGTTTGAGCTTGTATCGTCTGACTCTCTTATATCAGACACTTATGACGATAAAGGCGATAATCATGTTTTATACAAGTGCAAGAAATGCGGCCATGAATGTGATTATAATTTCGACATTGCCCCTATACCTATAAAATGGTCTGAGATAAACAGCGAAAACACGGAGCCTACAAAGTAATGCCGCGCGAATCAATGGTCATGTACCGATCATTTTACGATTCTTTTTCTGAACTACCTCCCGACCAGTACAAGCATTTAATGATGTCAATTGCGTCATACTCTCTTGACGGAATAGAGCCAGAGTTAACCGGAATGGAGCGAGCCCTATTTATACTTATCCGTCCGCAACTCGACGCCAACGAGACAAGATACCAAAACTCATTGAAGGGCGGTAAAAAGAAGACATCCGAGAAACCAAATCCAAACCAAACCGATACCGAAGCAGAACCGAGAGCAAACCAAGACGATACCGAAATCGAAACTAATGTAAATGATAATGTATCTGTTAATGATAATGTGAATGATACTGAAAATGAAAATGCTTATGAATCTGCGGAAGACGAACCTTTTTCTCGTGAAGAAGCATTAAACCCAAACAAGCAAAACATCGAGCAGCTATTCCAGCAACTAAAAACAGCCTGGAACGCTAACTGTAAACCGTCATGCAATATCAAGAACACGATAACCATGAACGCAAAGCAGCGAGATGACTGGAGGGCCGGATCAAGCCAGATCGTCAACGTTTTCGATACGTGCAAGGCTATTCAGAACTACGGCGGGATATGCTCGTCACCTGAACACAAGGCGTTCCCGGACGGGTATTCTATGCTAGGCTTCTTGGTTAGCGGGGTAGAGCGGTACTGCGACGAAGCAAAGCCGTTCGAGACTATGAGGATAAAGCCTGCATCGCGGATACCGGAAAAGGTTCCATCGGTCGAAGTACCTGACGCGGAAAAAACTCGGCGCATGATCGAGGAGATTAAGAACAGCGGGCGTGACGATGGCTTCGTATTCGACGGCAAGGGAGCCATTGACGCGCTGAGGAATCGCGGTTCGTAGTTATACGGATCGGGATAAACAGATGTTAGAACGACAAACAACCGTGTACCGGCCTTCGGCCACTACACGGATAATTTGCGGGAAGATAAGGAGAAAGCTGTGGAAATAATAAAAAACGTGAAAGTACCGACCGGAAATATATTCGTGGTACAGGGCGACAAAGGAAAGATCGAATGCCTTTCGCTCGGCGATTACGGTCAGGCGGTCAACTTGAATCAGCACAAAAAGGTCGAACACACCGACCTATTGCCGCTTTCGGAAAAATGGGTATGCACGATATCCACGCAATACGGGTGTTCCTCGGGGTGCCGATTCTGCGACGTTCCGAAATGCGGGCCGGGGGTCAATGCAACTCTTGCAGACATCATGGGTCAGGTCATGACCGTGCGCGATTTTCACCGCGAAATAAGATCAACGGCCCGTTTCAACGTCCACTATGCCCGCATGGGCGAGCCGACATGGAACTCCGCCGTGCTCGATTCTGCCGTGCTGATAAAGTATGCGCTTCCTGATTTTCACGTCCATCCGGTTGTATCGACCATGATGCCAGCGAAAAACAAGAATCTGGAACACTTCATATGGAAATGGTGCCAGATCAAAAACGACTACTATGACGGCGAGGCCGGGCTACAGCTTTCGATCAACTCGACAAGCCCGGAAGAACGGCGAGAGATGTTCGCTGGAAGCGCAATGTATTTATGCGACATCGCCGACATGATGAAGCGCATGGATAAGCCTAAAGGCCGGAAATACACGCTCAATTTCGCAATCGCGGGATATACGATTGACGCCGAGCGCCTTGCGTTTCTTTTCAATCCCGACCATTTTGTGTGCAAGCTCACACCGATGCATAAGACCGCCGCCGCGATCAATAACGGAATCGAGACGAACGGCGACTATACGGAATCGTACCCATATGAAGAGGACGAGTACAACCTGAAAAAAGCCGGGTTCGATGTGCTGACGTTTATCGCATCGAAAGAAGAGGACGAAAGCCGCATAACGTGCGGAAACGCAATTTTAGCGGACAAGATGTTCTAACAACTGCTTCAACTCGACTCGCGGTAGCTCGCGAGTTAAGCGAAATGTTATCAAGACACTAAACGGAGGGACCAGGAATGACAGAGACGGATCGAGATAGACTTATGGAGATATCGAGGTTTTGCGCAAGCCAAGGTATGGGAACCTATGAAAAGTATCTTAAAGAGCTTGCGGAATCAGAAGACAGAGAAGAGCGATATCGGCGTGCATTGATAGACATTCGCGACAACTGGGCTGTTGTAGGCATAATCAAGGAGCGTGCAAGATCGGCTCTTGGGAATGAGCATGAAACAACGATGCACACGAATTGACGACAAAAAAGACAACAAGCCATGGAGCGAGATATGAGCGACATACAGACGAGTGACGAACCACGCATTGGCGATTTCATAGGGTGGGTATACTTCGGCGACCTGAAAGCTAATATTTATAGCGTTGCGCTCAAAAATGCGTTTAAGGCTGAAAACGTGCGTCCTTTTCTTCTCATGCGAAGAGAGGATGTTGAAAACAGAATGAGAATAGCAACGGAGCCTAAGCCATGAAATGCGAGGCATGTGGATATGAAAAGAAAGATAGCACATCGAACTTCGGGAACAGATTCCCCATTCTTACGGAGCTTTTCACTACTTACGGAGACAGTAAAGACGTGTATTACTGTCCACAATGCGGCGCGCTCAAGGTAGATGTAAGCGAGCCTAAGCCATGACCGAAGAAACCGCAAGGGAAAACAAGCGCATACTGAACAATATGCGAGATAGTCTCATTAGAGACCGCGGTTTTTTCAAAGACTGATGAATCGCATGTAGACATAGTCGTACCGAGCAAGATAGAGATAAGGTCCGTATTACTTTCAGGAGGAATAAATGAACTGGCTAATAGTAACGTGGTTCTTAGCTTTCGGCTATGTACCAGAGCAGGTAGAGTCAGTACGCGGTGTATCTTTAGAGATACCAAACGAATATGCGATTACCAATACTCAAGTTGGAATCGCAATGACGGCCTTCGATAGATTTTGCGTTTTTGCTGATATAGAGACATTCCAATTTTTGGACATACAAGGCAACTACACCGGAGGGGCGTTTAGTCCATATCGCGCAGATTACACGATTGGTGCAGAGTTTTATTTTTCCGACAATATTAAAATAATTGCATCGCACGAATGCGACCATATGGTAAGCCTTCGGGCTAGCGATGGATATGATTCAAGCGAGACGAAGGTCATGATTAGGATAAATGGGAAGACGGAGTTTTAGGGTAAACTTGACGCATAACTAAACACGCGCTATTATTTCCTTGTGAGCAAAGACAGCGCTGATACCAATACTCAAAAACACGCAGGCGGAAGGCCGACAGATTACTACCCTGAAATATGCGACGAATTGCCTTCTATGTTTGAAGAGGGGCAATCTGTTGTCGAAGTAGCCGTCGAATTAGGCGTAGCTAGGTCAACAATATACCTGTGGGCAAAGGAACATCCAGAGTTTTCGGACGCACTTACGCGCGCGCGGGAGGTTTCTCAGGCATGGTGGGAGCGCCAGGGTAGAGAAAATTTGTTTGATCATGAAGAGTATGACGCAGAATCTAAGATATCAACCAAGAATAAGTTTAATAATGGTCTGTGGAAAGAAAACATGTGCAAGCGCTTTACAGACTGGCGCGACCGACAAGAGATAACCGGCAAAGATGGCGAGCCGCTAACCGTTCGAATCCTCAAGGCAAGCGAAGCTGACCAGGAACCAAAAAATGACGCTTGACCTTGTTGTCAATGACGTCTATGAGCCTCTTATCGATGCGAAAGAAACATACCTTGAATTGATGGGCGGACGCGGTTCCGGAAAGTCCCATTTTGTTTTCAAGCAGCTTGTCCCGATATGGTGCCTTAGACAGCCGTACAAGGTTGTCGCTATGCGTAAAGTGGCGGCAACTATCCGGCTTTCCGTGTGGCCCGCGTTGCTTGAAGGGATTTCCAATTTTGGGCTTACAAATCTGGTAGAGATAAACAAGACTGAAAAAGAAATACGGTTCCCATGGAATGGGTCTGTTATTTCATGCGCTGGGGCTGATGACCCTGAAAAGCTGAAAAGCCTTGAGGGGTATGACGCAGTAGTCCAGGAAGAGGCGACCGAGTTCAACGAAAACGATAACCTGAATATCGACGCCGCGATAAAGAGCAAAAAGAAAAAGATCGTTTACCTGCATAACCCGATACCGATTACGCCTAATTTTTCCAACTACTTAAAGGCTACGTTCTGGGACAAAAATAATCCCGACTCGATAGCTTTGAAGACAACGTACCGAGACAATATCCGGTTTCTTCCCGAGAAATACATAGCGCGCCTTGAGTCTCTGAAAGATACAAATCCGAAGCTATGGAATATGTGGGCAAATGGCAACTACACAACGCTAGAAGGCGTCATCTTTGAAAATTGGGATACGGTACCGTTTGTTCCAACAGAAGGCGGAATAAAAGATATCGGGTATGGTCTTGATTTTGGCTTCACGGTCGACCCGGCTACACTCATAAAGGTTTGGGCGCGCGGACTTGGAACCGACAACGCAGAGATATGGTTGCGTGAAGATATTTACGAAACAGGTCTGAATAATCAGGCACTAGCATCTAAGATGCGATTTGTCGGCGTTGAGCCTACTGATGAAATAATGGCCGATTCTAGTGAACCTAAATCCATCGATGAGATACATAAAGCCGGGTTTAACATACATGGGGCTATTAAAGGGCCTGATAGTGTTAGATCAGGGATTGACCAGATGCAAGGTATGCGTATCCATATACTACAAGGATCGACTAATTTGATTAAAGAGTTCTCTACATATTCGTGGAAAAAAGATAAGGATGGTAAAAGCCTTCCTGAGCCTGAAGACTCTTTCAATCATGCTATTGATGCGGTAAGATATCGAGTAACGTCAAGAGCTAATATTGTTCGGTGGGGCGTAGCATGATTCTAAGATCGCCTATAGTTTTTGAAAAGAAAGTTCAGAAAGAAATGGTGCATTCCGCATTCGTCAATTTCTTTGGAGCGCTGTTTAACCGATCGCAACGCGACTACTCGGCTTTACTTTCTGATCCCACTACGTCAAGCCTAATTTCTGCCGTGCTTCTTTGGATTGCCCGCCGATGGCCTGAATCTCCGATATATTTAACAAAAAAAGAAGACGCTATTTATGATCACCCAATGCTTGACCTAATGCAGCACCCGAACAAGTATTACTCTGGTACTTCGCTATGGTTTGGGACGATGCTATCAATAGTTTCAGATGGGAACGGGTATTGGATCAAGATAAAATCGCAACGCGATCTTTCTGTGCGTGAGTTGTGGTATGTTCCGCACTACATGATGGAACCGAAAGTAAACGATGGCTCTAGTAATTTTGTTGACTATTACTTGTACAGCCCTGGCGGTAAAGCTCAGATAAAACTTGACCCTAGCGATGTTGTGCATTTCAGATATGGCATAGACCCATACAATCCGCGCAAGGGTTTCTCTCCGCTCAAACCGATTATCCGAGACGCATTGACAGACGAAGAGGCGGACAACTTCGCTGCGTCGATGCTTATGAATATGGGTGTTCCTGGATTGATTGTTTCTCCAGACCTTGCGACAGGGCAAACGGTTAGTGATGAAGATATCGACTCGACAAAGAAATATTTTGAGCAGCAATTTAGCGGAGATAAACGCGGGAAGCCTCTTGTATTGAAAGGACCGACTAAGGTCGTTCAGTTTGGCTTTGATCCTAAAAGCATGGACATCGCATCTCTTAGGGCGATACCCGAGGAGCGTGTATCGGCGGTGACCGGAATACCTGCCGCAGTTGTAGGCTTTGGTAGCGGACTTGCACAAACGAAAGTCGGCGCTACTATGAAAGAGCTGCGGGAAATGGCCTACGAAGACGGAATTATCCCGATTCAGCGAATGATTGCTCCCGAGCTTGAGACGCAATTACTTTCTGAGTTCGAGCCTAACCCGCGCGATTTCAAGGTGTCGTTCGATCTTTCGCAAGTGCGCGTGTTGCAGGACGACCAAGACGCACTGAACAAGCGTACTGTCGAGGCTTTCAACGGCGGGATACTGTACCTTGACGAGGCGCGGCAAGCGATAGGATATGAGGCCGGAAAGAATGATAGGGTCCGCCGCGTTCCGTTTGCGTCAACCGAAGTTCGTGAAGGCGAATCAATAAACGACTTTTCAACTGAGCCGGTAAAATCGCGCAAGGTGCAGACAAAGGGAATACGCCGAGCAGAACGCGCGTTTAATCAAGCGCAGTTGCGAATGTATGATCGCCTTCGAGTTGCCTACTCGAACGATCTTGTTGACGGATTAGAGTCTTTGGCGTCGCGCATTGTCGATGCCTACGAAACGTACATGTCATCTAGTCAATTGCGCGCAAAACTGACCGGAGAAAAGAAAGCCATCGAAGACTTTACCGCGCAAGAGATGATGGACTTCATGGTATCGGCTCAGTCTATCATTGCGATTGCTGAGGCCGGCGGCGCATTGCCCGATATGCTGAACTGGCAAGGGCAATATCTTGCGGTTGCTAAGGCGACGCTTAATAACGTCAATTCCATCTTCGGTATCAACCTTGATTTGACAGATCCCATGCAAAGGGAGATAATTGCAAAAGGCGGGCGCCATTTAAACTTGGTGGGCGTAGTGAAGCAAACGCAAGACGCCATATACAACGCTCTTGCGCAAGCTCGATCGGAAGGTTTGGGGCCGCGTGAAGTTGCAAGGCTGATACGGTCGAATGCCGAAGGCGCTTCGATGTATCCAGGCGTTTATAAAGAGGCGTACGACCGTGCAATCGAGCGAGGATGGAGCGCGGAGAAGGCGGCAGGAGCAGGGGACCGTGCGGCTAGACAATATCGCGCCGAAGTGATAAGCCGCACTGAGACGAAGTACGCGCAGAATGTATCGAGTATGGAAATAGCCAAGGGAAGCGGTACTTTTAACGCGATGCTTGCTTTTGACGCGCAACTCGGAGATACGGACGAGGATTGCATGGAGCGTAACGGGCAGACGTACAGCTTCGAAGAGGCTGAGATTGAAACGAGCAAAGAGCATCCTAATGGGACGCTTTCATGGTGCCCGACTATTATTGAAGGTGGTCAATGATGGAACATAAGCAATTCAAAGCTGACGACATGACGCTTGACGATACAGGGCATGTCAACTTCCGCTTTGCGAAAATGAACGTCATTGATCACGACGGCGATATCATAATGCCAGGGGCGTTCGAGGAGGGGAAAAGCATTCTACTGTCCGCCTGGAATCATGGGTCATGGGGGAATGGTGGGGCTAACCTACCAATCGGCAAAGGCGTCATTCGTGAAGTCAACGGATACGCCGTGTTCGATGGTGACTTCAATCTCAAAACGCAGATAGGACGCGACCATTATGAAACGGTGAAGTTCAATGCTGCTATCCAAGAGTATTCTTTTGGATTCAATGTGCTTGAAAAGTCATTCACTACAGATTCAGAAACCAACAGAGAAATACGCGTGTTGAAACGCCTTGAAACTTCTGAGGCGTCGCCGGTATTACTTGGGGCAGGAATAGACACGGGAACCAACACGATCAAAAGCGCCAATAAAACCGCCTTGATTGATGGCGCGAAATCGAAGCAGTACAAGGAACACGCAGAGATGGTCCTTGAGGCTTGCGTCGATTTCGTCAAGCGATCGCAGAGCATCGCGGACCTGAGAACCGAGGAAGGCAAAGAAGCGGCGAGCGAAAAGAACCGCGAAGGCTTGAAGGCTATTGCTGCCGAGCTTTTGAAGGCATCGAACGAGTTGAAGCGTATTGCAGAGACTGATACCGAGGCCGACGAAGCGGAGGCAAGGCGTAAAGCCGCCGAGCTTGTGGCGCGGTTCGAATACCTTAACAGGAGTGCGTAAACATGGGAATCAATGCTGAACTTGTAGAAAAGCGAAACGAGCTTAATGCCATCCGTGCCAAAATGGCGAAGATCAACAAAGAAGCCAAGGACGGAAACGACTTTGATTTCATGAAAGCGTCCGACCTCACCGGCGACAAAACGGAACGGCTCGACCAGTACCGCAAAAACCTCGCCCGCATGGACGATCTAGGGAAAGAAGTCGAGGCCCTTGCGGATGCGGAGCGCGGATCGAAAGCGAATTATACCGATGAGCCTGAGACGAAGGGCATGGTTCACCCGAAGGGAGAGCAGGAAGCGAAAAGCCTCGGTCAGCGGTTCATCGAGTCGGAATCGTTCAGGGCGTTCCAGGAAGGAAAGCTTGACCGCTGGAAGGTGCGGGCCGACTTCCCTGAAATGGGACTCAAGACCCTGATTTCAACCGGCGCCGGATGGGCTCCTCCCACGATCAGAACCGGAGAAGTCGTCATGTATCCGACTGAGCCGACGCGGTTTTTCGACTTCCTTCCTAAAGCCTCCACGGGGGCTGCGGCAGTCACCTACATGGAAGAGACGACCCGCGACCAGCAGGCGGCAGCGGAGACCGAGGGAACCGGAGCGTACAACGAATCTACGTTCGTACTTACCGAACAGTCAGTTACGGTCCAGAACATCGCGCATTATGTGACGGTCACCGATCAGCAGGTCGAGGACGTCCCGCAGATGCAGGACCTCATCGATACCGAGCTTAGCATGGGACTCCGTGAAGTGCTCGATACCTACGCGATCAGCGGAACCGGGGTTTCCCCCATCCCGCTCGGTATCTTGAGCAAGACAGGTATCGGTACTCAGGTCGCCGATGGCGATCAACTCCCCGATGCGGTGTACAAGGCTATGGTAAAGGTCGAAGCGGTCGGCAAGGCAAATCCGACTTTTGTCCTTGTCAACCCATACGACTGGCAGACCGTTCGACTTCAGAGGACCGACGATGGCGTGTACATTTGGGGAAATCCGTCTACGATCGGGCCGGAAACCCTTTGGGGCCTGCCCGTCGTGAAATCGACCAGGATAACGCAGGGCACGGCGGTCACGGGTGACGCGGCCATGTTCGGAAAATACTTCGAGCGGCGCGGTGTGCTCGTGGAAATGACCGACTCCCATTCGACCAACTTCATCTACGGCATCAAGTGCATCCGCGCCACGGTTCGCGGTTGCTTCCGGTGGTCCAGGGCTGCCGCGTTCTGCAAAGTGACCGGTATCGCGTAGTATCTTAGGGCGGCCGTTGGTCGCCCGCGCACACACAGAGGTGCGCAATAGATCAGTGGAGGTTCAAAGATGTCCTACGGTGCTTTTATCAATTCCTTCGCTTCGGTTGACTACCATACCGAAACGGCGGATACCGCGATCACGGAAAATATCCAGGCTAAGGACGGGCTTCGGCTTGCGTTGCTTGCCGGAAGTTATCTCAACGGAGCGACGGCGCATACGTTGTGTTTCATGTACGCGAAAGACCATGCTTCCTATCCAGGGTCAGCGCGTAACACGATCGATGGGTCAACGGCCGCGCACATTCTGTCAAATCAAAAAGTAATCGACGTGTATACCGCTCCGCGCGATCCGGCCGGAAATGCTGCCGCTGCAAGCGATGTTGTTGCGTATCAGCTCATCGATGGTACATGGGAATTCAACACGATCGCTTCGGTTTCTACCAATGCGATAACACTGACCAACGATATCGTTGGCGTCGATGCTGAGGCTGGCGGAACAGCCCTTGCCGATGGCGCCCCGTTCATGATCTTCGGCGTTGTCGGCGATGCTTCCTATCTCGCGCTTCCGCTCACCGCCTCGGTGGTCAATAGCTGGGGCGCGACGGCCGGAGGTAGCGGGATTGTGCTCGTGCATCCGTATGTCGGCGAGCCGTTCTATGTTTACGATGCGAACGCCACGAACGCCGGTTTCCTCAACAACTTGCTTTTCGGGTACATCAACAAATAACATCTGGCGGGGCTTCGGCCCCGCCTTTGGAGGATAGATATGCAATCGATGATTCCGCAAAACGCAGATATCAAACTAGTAGGGATTCACGTCGCGCACAGTGATGCTAGCGGATCGCGATCGCTTACGCTTCCCGCGCGTAGCCTCATTCTCGACGCGTTCGCTGTGTGCACGGAGTCTGCCGCAGGCAGCCCGAGCGTAAGCTTTGGTACTGCTGTAGATCGTGACGGTCTTTTCTCAGGTCTTGGCGGCGTTAATGTAGCCGACACGGCAGGAGATGTTCTTGAGGATGTCGATTCTTACGGCGGGCGAGGTGATTTCGTTGTTCGAACGGATAACGAGGCCGACTTGCGGACGAAGGCGACGAAATACAACGCTTCGGATACGGTATATCTTAATTACCAAGGAAGCGCTGGAACTGCCGGAGAATGGGACTTGTACATCATGTACGTAATACTTCCGGTGATAGGATAAAGGCATGAAAGCACTTACGGACATGGTTCTTACCAAAGACAGGAAAAGAATAGTACCGCTAGGCGATCCAGACGGCGATCCTTTCGCATGGTATGCAAGCAAGGGAGAAGAAATACCGGATGCGCGAACGTCAGAAAAGCAAGACAAACCGAAGAATGAACCAAAGAAGAAGTCAGAGTCTAAGCTCAGAACTCCCGAGGAAAATAAATGACCGTAACCTATGATCGCAACGGAGCAACCGGAGGCGCAGTTCCTACCGATGCAGTCGCCTACGATGGCGTCGACTCTGTAACGGTTATAGGAAACACCGGCGCGCTTAACTGGTCGGGCTATACCTTCAGCGGATGGAACACTGCCGCGAACGGAAGCGGGACGGGATATGACCCTGGCGACGTGTTTGTCATAGCCGCAAGCCTTACGCTGTACGCTGTATGGTCTAGCGCGACAAGCTTGATTACTCCGACGCAGTTGCGCGAACATATGTCTACGGACCTAAGCGACGAAGCGTTGCAGGCGATAATAGATGCCGAGGAAGCCTCGTTGAATGATTACTTCGGATCGCTTGGAACGCAGGTTGAAGAGTTCGACGATGCGGTGCCAGGAGACCTGATATTCACCTCTCGCACGATATCTACAATATCGAGCATCGTTGAGAAATACCAAGATACTTTTATCGGTGGGTATAACTCAGTTCCGCTTGATACTACCGATTACGAAATCGTTCCAGGGAATAAAGCGATACGCCGTCTTGGAACTGGTACGCATCCTGTGTCACGGTGGGGACGACGCGTTGTCGTTACCTACACTCCGAGCACTGAGACCGCAAAGCGTGTGCTTGCGTTGATTAACCTTTGCAAATTGAATGCAGTATACAACGGTCTTAAATCTGAGTCAGTCGGCGGCGGTGAATACTCTATGACGCAGGGAGATTACGACAATCAACGCGCTCAGATACTTGCTGGCCTTGCTTCGACTCATCGGAGTTATGCTTAATGGAAATGAAATGGTACGGGAAAGAGGCTACCGACAAAGCGATACGCGCGCTTAGAATAGGCATAGACAAGACTACAAGCATCGGAACCATTGAGGCGAAGAATCTAGTAAATAAGGATACAACCGCTTTGCAAGGATCAATCTACCCTGAACCTGCAAAGCTTAACGACCAAGGGCAAGTAGAAGGCGTGTATGGTCCTCACCGCGCGGCTAACCCTGCAAGCGGGGAAGATGTTACTACATACGCTACTTATCAAGAGTTCTATTTAGGCGAGCGTATGCCGGATGGATCAACGCGCGAGCGAAAAGGCGGTAAGCCATACATGCGCCCGTCAATGCGCAAGGCTGAAAGCGTGTTGATGGATAACATCGTCAAGGCATATAAGGGGCTATCGTGATTCAACGCCTGTTGACCGATACGATTTACGTGCAGCACAATACGCCAAGTTGGGACGGGTCAGAATCATGGTCCGATCGTGGTAGCTGTAAAGGATATATCCGCACGCTTAGCGGTAGAGAGCGTCCAAGCGGTGATAAGCCCACTCAGTTCGTAACTCACCGAGCCGTATTGGACATGACGACAATACCAGTTTACGGAGAACTATTGCGTAGTGGTACGGATTGCTATGATATCAAGTTGGTTAATCCGCACAAGCTTTCGGGTGGTACGTTTCAGATTGTAGACTGCGAGGTGGTAACGTGAGAACAGATGAATATGAAGATTATATTATGGGATATAAAAAAGGAACTTCAAAAAAAGTAGGTAAAATAGCACCATTTATACTTTATGCCATTATGATTTTTCTTATAGCAATTATTAAGGTCGTGTCATTGTGAGCGCTGAAACTGCGGTCAAGGCAATTGTAGAGCCGTTGCTCGCTACACTCACGCCTGTACCTCCGTACTACTGGGGTATTGCGCCTGAAGGCGTCGACGAATATGTGGGTCTTTCAAATGTCAACGATTCAAATCTTTTTATTGACGATTTTGCATCTGACGATAAACAATTGACCATAGTCACACGCTTAGGCATGTTGCGTGCTGGCTCAATTAGAGATACATTAAAAAGCGGTATGCAGCGATATAAAGGCGTCGTATCTGGCGTAAAGATATCGAGCATTTCAATTGAGCGGTGCGTTGACTTGCCGGACCCTACTACCGGAGAAAGCAAGATTGCGATATGGTTCAGAATGAATTACGAAGGGGGCCTATAACATGGCAGATTTTCAGAGCACGGTAAACGATCTTACCGCACGTATCAAGGGTTCCGGCGTTCTTGAAGTCGCCGCGTATAGCTCCGCTTCTGCGATAGCGCTTGCTGCTAGCACGGCCGGTACTGACGCTATCACTTGGAAAAACGTTGGGTCAATCGAAGGCTTGTCGATCACGGAGAACATGACGGCGACTCAGTTGCAGGGCGACAACGCAGAGGAAGAGAAATACGTCAGCGAGCACACGGTTACGGTCGCTTTCAATCAGAGAGAAGCGATTCTCGAAGAGGTGCGCGCAATTGTTCGCGGTTCGTTCGACGTATCCGGGACTCCGGTTGCCGGTACGCTTGTCGAGGGAGCCGAGCAGGTAGTTGCCTCCGGTGCATGGGGATATAACGACCCGATCGTAATTGAGCATCAAAACTACAACCTCGGAGCGGTTACCGTTAACAGCGTTGCAGGAAGCACCAATACGACACTTGTTGAAAATACCGACTATTTCGTAGGTCAAGATGCGGAAGGAAGGACCGTTGTCACAATCATCGACTCAGACACGATCACTACTCTTTCGCAGTCGATGACAATCGATTACGACTACACGCCGTATGCCTCGCAGACTACTTACACCGGTGGAAAGACGACACTCCCGTATTTCATGGCGCGTATTTCCAACACCGATGAAGACGGAAAGCTTGTGCGCTTTTGGTTCTATAAGGGGTCGATGGACCAGGGACTTTCCCTTACGCTCAAGAGCGACAAGGAAGCCGACCCTGTTTCACCGAATGCGTGCGCGTTTACCTTCGTCCAGGATAACACGATTGTAACGAAGGGCAAGAAGCTCATGAAGTGGTACGCCGAGAGGGGTATCTAAGTGGACGTTATCGACCTTGACGTTTTTGTTCCAGAGCCGAAGCCGACTAAGTTCACGGACAAGGTCGGTTTCGAGCTGAAAAGAAAACGCGCGGCGCTTGAGTTGGAACTTGCGCAAACAAAAGAAGACATGCCAATTCTTTTCGCGCGTGCATTTAGCAAGCGCAAGCGATTGTCCGCTCAGATAAAAAGCCTTGACTCAGAAATAAAGCGGCACACACACACGGTGGATATTTCGTCCGCGTCGTTTGGCTCATCGATGTATGTGCTAAAGCATATCGATGAGTTCAAGCGGCTTGAGACAATTGAGCCTGACAAGGTAACCGACCGCGAGTATCGCCTCGTTCTTGGCATTGTCGCAGACGCGTGCTCAAAGCAAGGGGATAAGGTCACGGTCGATTATCTCATTGAGAACTTGCATGTATCTCAGGGTCTTGTCATGATGCAGCTTGTAATGCGTGAGCTTTTGGGATACATACAGTCAAATTTTCTAGCGGCGGCGGGAACGGAAACGGTGAAATAAGGTTCGGTGCGATCGTCTCTGACTTGTGCGAGTGGTACGGCTGGACGGTCGATTATGTTCTCGCCGCACCATTCGCTCAGATGATGACGATGTACGATTACGGGTGTGAAAAAAAATACGGAAGGTCGATACGCGCGCGCGCGAAGCTAACGCGTGACGATATCGCGGATATGAAGAGCAAGATTGCAGCGGCAGAGGCTAGACTGAGGAGCGCATAGAATGGCTGAAACGAACATACTAGGCGACCTCCTCGTTAAGCTTCGAGGAGATTTGACAGAATTAGAAAAGTCATTGAAGCTAGCGCAAGGTGACTCAGACAAAACAGGGAAAGAGATAGAAAAAAATTGGAAAAAAAGTTTTGATAAAATAGGGTCGGAAGCTCAAAAAGTAGGAAAGAGTCTATCAACATTTATAACACTTCCATTTGTAGCGGCAGCTACAGGGTTTGTTTTAGCCGCAGATAATCAAGCACAGGCAGAAGCGGCGCTTGCAAATGCAATAAAAGCAACTGGAAAAGAAACATCTATAAGCGTTAAAAATCTTAGCGCTTATGCAACAGAATTACAGAATGCAACTTTATTTGGTGATGAGGCGCAATTATCGGCCCTAGCCCTTGTGCAACAACTTGCTAACCTTGATGAAAATGGTTTGAAAGCAGTTCTCCCTGGTATTCTAGACTTCTCGACCGCAATGGGTGTTGACCTTAAAACGGCTGCATCATTAGTTGGAAAAACATTAGGAAGCGAAACAAACGCACTGTCAAGGTATGGAATACAAGTTGACGCTAGCGCAACTCAGACAGAAAAACTTGCACAATTAACCGATCAACTACAAAAAAAGTTTAGCGGAGCGGCATCAACTGCGGCATCTGTTGGAATAGGAAGTCTAAAACAATTAGCGAACCAGGCAGGTGATTTAGCAGAAGAGTTTGGATTAATTCTTTTACCATCTGTTGATGGAATATCAAAAGGATTGTCATCTCTCACTACATCGTTACAAGGATTAGATAAAACAACAAAAACAAACATACTTGTTGTAGGTGGCTTTGCTGCTGCTCTTGGTCCTGCCATAGCAGGTGTCGGAGCAATTACAAAAGCTATGGCAGAATTCAACCTAAGCCTTCTTACAAATCCAATTGTTGCTGTTACGACTGCGTTGGTAGCACTTGGAGCAACGGCAGTTATTGTCAATAATAACATAAAATCACTACAAGAAGAAAAGAAAGTTCTTGACAAACTTCTCGCTGGTGGTACAACAGGAAGTTATGTAAAAGACCTTGAGCTTGTCAATAAAGAAATAGAAAGCGTGAACGCTCAAATAGCCGGATCAACTGGATTTTTTGAAGAAGAAAACGCAGAGCTTCAAGCTCAATTGTCGATACTTCAAAAAGCTCGCACTGAGATAGCAATGAAAGCTCAGGGGCAAAGAGCTGTAAATGATGGAAAGAAAATTGAAACACTTACTGAAGAGCAAATTATCGAATTAGCAAAAAGACGAGCTAAATTAGAAGAACAATATAAAGATTCGCGCAAAGAAGTTCTTGCTATACTTGAAAGCGAAAAAAGCGAATACAAGAAACTGCAAGAGCAGATTGAATCGCTTGAAAAAACTCCATGGGCTAGTGGGAAACTTGAATCAGAAAGGATTGCGGCTCTTGAAGCGCTACATGCACGACAAAACGAAATAGTAGCAGAAGCCGAACAACGATTATCAGAAGAGGAAAAAGCAAATCTTGAGGTTATAGGCAATGTTGCGAGAGCAAAAGCTGAAGCCGAAAGAGAAAACCTCGCACGACTTGACCGTGAAGCAAAAGCCGCGAAAGACGCCCAAGAAAAAGTAAAGCAAGCGTATATAGAATCAGGTAAATTTATTATCTCAACACTTCAAGGCATGTTTTCTCAAATACAATCTCTATACAATCAAGACGCGCAGAATAAAATAGACGCTATTAATTATTCTCTCAATTCTGATTTGCAAGCCATTGATAAGCGTATGCAGGCGGAACTTGAAGCCGCAGGATTATCAGAGAAAACTACAATTGAAGAGCTGCAAAAAAAACTTGACGCCGCGATTGCACAGGGCGATCTAGTTACGGCAGAAGAGATTCGACAAGAAATAGCACGCGCTGAAATAAAAGATAAGTACGAAAAACAAAAAGAAGAGCGAGAAAAAAAAGCAGCTCTTGCTATATACAAAGTACAGCTTGAGCAATTTAAGGTTAATCAAAAATTATCTCGCACTCAAGCCGTAATTGACACCGCAAGCGCAGCGCTTAAAACTGCAACGTCTGTTCCATGGCCTTTTAATCTTCCTTTGATTGCGGCAATGGTAGCGCTTGGTGCAAAGCAGATTGACATAATAAACGACCAGGTACCTCCGTCTCCTCCAGCCCTTGCGAAAGGTGGAGAGATAGGAGCAAATAACCCGACGCTTGCGGTTATCGGTGATAACACTCGATACAATGAAGTAGTAGCGCCGCTATCGCCTGATACGTTTGCAAAAATTGCGGAAGGTATTCTTGTAGCTCTTGCATCGCGTGCTCGACCTAGCGGAGTCACGGAAAACACGGCAGGAGCTTCAACTATGTACGGATCAGGGTCTAGCAGTGGATCGTCAATGACGGTTAACGCCGGTATAATTGTTGCTAACGATGCGGGACTTCGGGCATTTGCGCGCGTGATAACTCCGTACTTGCATGAAGAGTCTGTGAGGATAGGTTAATGGATGGCGATATATGGCTAGGCGTTTTAGATAGCGAGATTCTTCTACCTCGTGCCGGGCTTCGGTTTACGCCGAGCGATGTTGAGCTTATTCAAGAAGAGCGAACCATAGACGGTACGCTTGTATCTGATTTGATCGCAGTAAAAAAGCACTTTGAAATATCGTATGACCCGGCGACTACGGGAAGTAATTTGACAGCGTTGCTTGCGCTATACAACCTGCATAGTGAGTTGAACCTGATAGTCACCAATGAAGACGCTACCACAAGCGAGTATACCGTAGTATTGCGACCTATTCCGCGCGGACGATCGCTTGTAAGTGACGTATGGCTATGGTCTGGCGTAACTCTTGTTTTGGATGAAGTATGATAGTAGTACCTACCGCGCTAAAAAATGAAATACAGAAGCAGCGCAAGCGCCATCTAAAAGCTCGTGTAAGGATAGACTACTCTGACGCTAATATAGATTCGACAATCATCGCATGGGCTGGAACCGTTTCACGCGGATCGTATCTAGCGCAAGTATACAATGGTCGAGAAGACGTATCATACAAATACGCGTGCCTTGATGGGAAATGGGTGCTTGATGGAACCTGGGTATTATCACCTGAGACTCCAGCGGAGCAAGACGCATACGAAATAGGATGGCGAAGTGTCCAGTTTTCAAATCCAGACGGAACATTCCAAGACGGATCAAGCAAACACGCGTTATTCAACAGAAAGCTTTTAGGTTATACTATGCTAGGTGGAATGGTAGACGCACCGCATGTGTCGGTTAACTTTATTCCGCGCACGATATCAAGTGTTCGAGTTTCGTTTGATAATGCACGGATGGAATACGCGAGAGACTTTGACGTTGTTTTATATGACATCGACAATGTAGAGCTTTATCGATTGCAGGTTACCGACAATACCGGAGTGAAATACGTTTCAGCTATAACAACGCAGTATCTTGTTGCTCAGATGACGATAAGAATATACAAGTGGTCTCATCCTGGAACTTCTGCAAAAGTAGCAGAGGTGTTTACTTCAGTATCTGAGTTATACAACGATAAAGATATTTTGAGCTTGCAGGTTATTGAGAATAGGGAATTGTCAGATGACGGTGTTCCTCTTGGAACTACGGCGAGCGGACAAATAGTATTACAGTTGTTCAATAGATTTAGACGATTTGATAATACGAATACGACATCGGCAATTTACAATATGATACGAGAAGGAGTGAGAATACGCCCTGAAATAGGAGACGGTACAAACTGGGTTCCGCTTGGGGTTTACTTTGCGAAGTCTTGGGACATACCGAGAAACGATATTGTTGTAACTGTTAGCGGGGTTGATCGCCTTGCGTTGATGGCGGAGTCAGAGTATAAAAGCAACGTGATAATTGAGGCACCGGAAGACGAAACTTATATCACTGATACTACGGCTGAATGGGAAGCAGGGACTGAAACAGGCGTAGATTATGGTACAAATGTGATAAGGATGGCGTGGAGTTGAAACTACTAGGGCAGTGTCTTTTCAATGAATGCCTTTTCAACTCACCTGCCTATGTAAGTGAGTGGTATTACGCTTACTCGTTTGACTATCTTGCTGGTACGACAGTTTTGGTTACTGAAGATATAACGGCAGACATACCGGATCAATGCACCGTTAGTGTTTACGCTGGCGAGACGCTTTCGACTCTCGTGCTTTTACAGGACGGTGTTAGTACTCCAGTGTTGTTTCTATCAACTGTTAGCGGTACCGACAATCTTTATGTAAAAATAGTCATGACATCAACAAGCGTGCTTGTGTCTCCAGAAGTTAGCGCTCTTAGTTTGTTGATACATCAAGAGACGAGCCTTTATACGATAGCGGTTCAGGTTCTTGAAGACGGGCTAAATCCTTCCAATACCGCCTTCGAAATAGACACAGAGTTGCAGAAATATTTAATACCATATGGATGGCTTGATACTCAGTCTCATAGAAGCGCTTTAGGACAGATTGCGGAAGCTGCGGGAGGTGTTGCGTTTCAAGACAGATACGGAACCGTGCTATTGCAAGCAGGTAACTATATCAAGCGCATAACAGAAAGTTTGAATAGTCACGTTGATACTATTCTCGATAACAGAATTATTAATGAGACTTCGCCGGTATCGGTCGTGAAGAACAGAATACAGGTTCAGACATATCCGTATGTTCCTGGCACAGAGACAACGGTGTGGGAATTGCGAGATGATAAAATAATAAACAACGGCGAAGTTAAGACGTATGAAATAAAGTACACAAGCTACGACGCGGTTGTCGATGGGTATGCGTCCTTGTCATCTACTCCGAGCGGTGCTACAATAACGGACGAGATACACTATTCTTGGGGTGCGGTGATAGAAGTGACTGGAAGCGCAGACGGGCAAGAGTTGACGCTATCGATACTCGCGAAACCTCTTGAGCTTGAAGGCGCTCAATTGATAACTCGCACAGACGGAGAAAGTATCAGGCGCAATGGTGACCGATCGCTAACCATAAAAGACAACAAGCTTATTCAAAACGCCTTGCTTGCTGGATTGATCGCAGACTCTATACTTGAGACTACAGCGCAAGAACAGCGAGATATACAAATAGATTGGCGTGGAGACCCTACGATTGAAATTGGCGACGAGGTTTTGAAAGGAACATTAGACGCGGCAATAGTTGCTAATACAATGAACTATAATGGTGCGTTTTCAGAAACGACGCTTATGAGGAAGGTATAGATGCATACCATACAGACAAAAGAAAATTGGACAAGCGATCCTGATAGCGCTCCCTTGCCTAGTGATTTTATACGTATTGAAAGCAATACTCGAAAGGTTGAGGAGAATAGGCAAGAAGAAACAGCATTGAGAGAAGCGGCAGATGAAAGCGAGGTAACAGCAAGAAACCTAGCAATTAGTGATGCAATAAACGATATACCATACAAAGGATCAAATATATCTAATTTAGATTATCCGATTAATACATATATATTCATAGAAAATAATGCAGCTGTAGATTTAAATGTAACACTTGGACCTATAGGAATATTTGGAACTAGCCAGTTTGCATTGGCATCGGCAGGTGCTTCTCCTCCATATTTAAATGGTACATGGAAGTCAAGAGGATGGGTACAAGGTATTAATAAAACAATACTAGCCCAACGCGTAGAATAGGGGATTATATGGCACGTTTAAACGTATTACTAACGGGATACGAAATAACCGACTATTTATTCAGGCGGACAAGTTCTGCCGCGCTTGCTCTCGACCATGACACGATACGTGGTACCGCTGATCTTGAGATATGGACCGGAGCAGGTGGTACAGGGACACAGCTTGCATTGACGACAGACTACACAGTATCGGATGAGGACACCGAACTATCGACAGAGGCAGGAGTATCTATCTATACGAAGCTCGCGATAGTCAACGGGACATATCACAACGTTGATTTATATGCGACGTATAAGACGATAGGCGACTACAACAGCACGACGAGCGTTCGACTTGTGCAGATAGGGCTTAAAGAAATAACCGGGAACTACACGGTAACAGCGGATGATCATACAATAATCGTCAACACAGCAAGCGCCGTAACTATAACAATACCTGATGGACTACCGCAAGGCTTCGATCTGTGTATATCGCGTACGCTTGCGAGCACGGCATCGGTTACGGTTGCGATGAGCGGAAGTGAAACAGTAGAGGGAGCGTCGTCGTTCGTGACGCACGGAGCTTTTGCGGCCTCGACGATGAACGATGCAGAAGTTACAATAAGAAAAAAAACAACTACTGATTGGAGATTTGTTGGTGGTGAAATAACTGGATCAAATGGAAATGGATCATATAAATACACATCTAATGGAGAACTTAGGCAAAGAGGAACAGCTACTGGTACCACTGATTCGTTGGTTAATAATAATACAGGTACATATGGATGGAGTTTATATATAAAAACAGTTGCCGTTACTCTACCTGTCCCATATGAAAGTTCATCATCATATAAGCTTATATCAATGAGTACAAATGCAGGCGGAGGTATTAGTTTTGCTAATTTTTATTCAAAGACAGAATCTGGATTTGTTGTTATACTAAATACGGCTACATCTCTAGCAGATATAGTATGTGATTGGGAAGTTGTTGGCCGATGGAAATAAGTATTATAATTTTATCTAAGGAGCAACACATGGGAATAGCACGCGACTTCACCGGACAGATAGCGTACTTGGCGCTGGCCAAAAATGCGCAAAGATGGTCTAAGCTTGCCGTGTTTCAGTTCGATAACGAAAAGGCTGGAGGACCGCTTCTTGCGCGAAATCGCGACGATGACGAAAATCCGCTCAATCGCATGGAGACCGTATTCGGTTTTCGCGCGTTTGAGCACGACAAGGCGAGAGGCGATTACTTGTGGTGTTTAGCTGGAATCCTTCTTTTGTCTCACTACAAATACGCCCACAATGAGCCGCAACATGACCACGCGATTTTTGAGCTTCAGGTGGTCGCGGCGGAATCTGCGGGAAAGTATACCGACATTGACGCTGTGTTGACGCCCGAGCAGGCGGCGGACCCGGAAGTAGCGAGCAATTGGGATTGATATGATTCCAAGGAAAGCCACGGCATTTTTATTTTTGTTTTTTTCAATAGCCGTCGCCTTCTATAACTATTTGATTGGAAGATACGAGCACACTTTTCTGACCATCCCTTTCATTGTCGCATGTCTTTCCCATGACAAAATAAGCCGTATTTCTGAACTGATTGGAGTCGCATTATCAGCTACGTATCTAATCGTATTCGGCGAACTGTACATCGGAATTATGGGCATGATTGTTGCAACGTGCATGTTTTTTGCAATGGGCTATTCGCTTCGAAAAGCGCGCGTTTATGTATGCATAACAACTCTCATCGTTGGAATATCTGCATATTATCAAGCCTATGACGAAGGACGACGAATAGTAATATCTCTACTTAACTCCGGGATATATTTCGTATGTTCAGCCTGTATCTATATTGCCTTTCAATCTCATATTGATCGATTCAATAAAGTAATCGACGAAGCCCATGATCTAGCAAAAGACGTTATTGATCATATAAAGGGACAGAGTGATGGGCAATGATGATATTCTTAACGGGTTTAGGGACCGACTTGATACCCTGGAGAATGACGTGAGAGCGTTACGTGATGCTGACACGAAGCGGTCGCTTGATATAAACACGGTTACGATAGAATTGAGAAATCTTACCGATTTATTGAAGCAAAAGAAAAGCGATAGATATGCTGGATTTGGTGTTGCAGTAGCATCTATTTCTGTGCTTATTACCATAGTTACCCTTTGGATCACATACCCGGCGCTGAAGCATTCGAACGAAATAGCTCGGGCATATGAGACGAAGCTTTTGATCATGATGGCGGAGAGTGACAAGTGAGACAGGAATTAATAGACAAGTACGGAAATCCTTCTACCCCTGAAGGGAGGCTTGACCAAGAATGGTATAAGGCAAACATAAAGCTGTTTGTCTTGCCGTTTACTATGATAGCCTCATGGCCTCCGTACAATCCAGTGCGAAGGGTGGAAGCTCATCGGCTTGCGGGAGATAGGATCATATCCGCTCTTTCAAAAGTTGCGGCATACAAGGGTCTCGACTACCTGAAAGACAACAAGCTTGATAGGTGGGGCGGTTGCTTTAACTTCCGTCTTATTCGCGGCGGGACTGAATTATCGAATCACGCATGGGGCACGGCGGTAGACATAAATCCCGATATAGGCCGCCTTGGAAACCATAGAGACGCGGCGGCATATCCTCGTTTCATTGTGGACGCTTTCAAATCTGAGGGCTTCGTATGGGGCGGCGAAGGATGGGAAAGGCCCGACGCCATGCACTTTGAGTTACGTGATTAGGCGGTACATATGGCAACACTGAAAAGGTTTTGGACGTGGTTTACCGAATGGGCCGATGACGTAATGGTCTATTTCGCAACCGTTATCGGTATCCTTTTTTCGAACGCAATTCCACTTTTGAAAAGCAACGAATCGTTTGAGCTTGATATGGGGAAATGGCGAATTGCTGCCGCCGCGTTTGTTGCCTTCGCCATGGTGAGAAGTCAAGAAAAGCTAACGCCTGACGATAAAGGAAATACTGCCGCCGCTCGGGCTGGTCGACGTGCTCATTTTTGGGAGCGTCTTCAAAACGCCGCCGCTCAAGGTTTTATGTGGGCGCAGATTTCAAACTTGGGGGCTTGAGTGTGCTCAAGACGCTTCATCGCGTTGCTTTTGGCGTTCTCTCTCTATGGGCCGTTGTTTCCTGCTTTATCATTTTCCGAGGATCAGCCGAGCTTGACGGCCTACGCGTCAGAGCTGAACAGATTACAAGCGATCTCGGCAAGGCTAAAAGCGATCTCGCTACAGCTAGAACTCAAGTTGGAGTACTCGTCGAGGAGCTTGCAAGCGCTAACGGCAGAATTGGACAGCTTGAAGGCCGAGTTAGCGGATATCAGAAACAAATTGCAGATATCCTTGGATCGATCGGATCAGCTCGCGGAGATGCTCAAGAAGTCGGAAGACTCGCTGACGAGCTTGGAACCATCGTTCAAGGAATACAAAGACGCGGCGGAGACAAAAATAAAGCGCCTTGAACGCGAGAACAAGGCGCTAAAGTGGATCGCTGGCGGACTCGCTGTGGCCGCTATTGCTGCGGGTACTGCGTGGGCTATGAAGTAGGGTAATATGGATTATCTACTGTAACGCGGCGAGCTTCTATTTCGTATTCACTAAGCGGATTTTCAAAGCTTATCGAAGCGTATTGATGTACTTGATAACAAACCCATTCTTTTATCTGTTCTGTTGTTGCGTCTACTGGAACGTCCAATAAAAACTCTACGTGTACAATTTTCATCCTTCCTCCTCCTACACTCGCAGTGATGGCATAGCGCGATCCCCGGACCGAGCGGTGTCTCCTTCCCGGCCGAGATATCGCAGGGATAGACTGAGCAGCGGTTCACGATGGGCGACGGAGAAGGGATTCGCGCCATGGAGGAAGCGGGCCGTTGACATCGCTTGCAGAACAAGGACATATTTTCCCATGTTCAGAAGGCTCATACCACCAATTAGGATCATTTGCTTTCTTTTCGATAATTGGTTTTATCTCGCTGTAGAGGATAGTTCCTGATGGCTGGACAAAGATATATTTTGCCCATTCTGGAGCCTTCGACCAGTCAATATAGTCGTCGTGCTGCTTCTTCTCCCCCGCAAATATCCGCGTGTATACCGCAATCAAGAACCCGATCAAGAACGCCATGCAGCCCGTTATAGTGACGTAACCTGCAAGCTCTTTGAACGTGTAGAGATGGTCCATGTTCTCCTCCTGCGCGTTGTGCGCTTATTCCTTCGGTTCGGTGGCGGCGAGGGCATCCCACAAGTCGCACTCATTCGGCCACGCGTCGTAACCGACATGCTTTCGAAGCTCGTTTCCTGCGGAGGTTAAACTCTCCACCTTCGCGCGCTCGTCTGCGAGCTGTTCGGCGAGGCGAGCCATGTTGACGAGTATCGGCGTCGCGCACTCCTTTTCAAGTTCAGCGATGCGCTTGCGAAGCTCGGATATCATATCAAGGTATTGAGAATTATCACGATTTGATTCATAACGCTGCTCTTTATAGTCGTCGCGCTCTCTGGTGACTTCGGCGAGCTGCGCTTCGAGGGTAGTGATGCGATCGGCAGTTGACTTCATGTGGGATCGCAGCCTGGAACGAACGGCCTCTTTGCCCCAGCCCCCACCGTCCGAACCTCCTTCAAGAACAAGGCTAAGTCTCACGGCCTTCTCGTCAGCGCCATTTGTAAATAGGTCTTCTACAATTCTGTCAATAACCTTATCCACGTCTTCCCTCCTTGGCTCTATAATTGCGCGGAGTCCACGCTTGCATTCTTGCAATCCTCTTTTGTCTTTGCCTCTATACGGTCAAGCGCCTCTTCGCCTACAGCATCGATCATAAGCCGCGCGGCGTTTATCAAGCTTACATATGCAAGCACATCACGGCCTTCGTCCGCGTACCGGATTGCAGCGGAAACGCTGTCATCTATATCCAGCATGCCTTCCCTCCTTGGCGGCGAGGCGGTCGAGGGCTTTTCGCATCCCATCTGCGGTCTGAAAATAACCATGGTTTTCTATCTTACCGGCGATGTCGTATAGCTCTCTGATTGCGATATCCGCCTCCGCATCGTCGCGGCTCGACGGATCGCCCTTGTCGGGATGGGTGGAGAGGAAGATATCTATCTTTTCAATTAAGTTGTAGGCGCCACTCAATACGTACGATGCAGAATAGTACTCCTCTCCTGTATTTTTTGAAGTCCATTGCGGTCCATTTTTTGCATACTCATCCGTAGTTATCTTTGCGTCATATTTTATGGTTTTTAATACGTCTATTAGCCTCACGACCTCCGCCTGTGCCTCATTGTACAGATCGTGCGCGGTCTCGTGCTCCATTTGAGCGGCCTTGAGTTCCTCCCTCAGCTCCTCCATCTGCTTTGCGGCGTACTGGCTGGCGATGAATGGACGCATCTTTTCCTTTATGATATCGGCGGCCTTTTGCTCGTCAAAGTGGGAATCATCCCACTGGCAGGCGCTAATGTCTATTTCGTGCGCAGCCTCCCATGCGGTGTCGTTGAAGGACTCCTCGAATGCCTCGCACGGCTCCGGCTCGGCGCCTAAAATCTCCTCGGCCTTGAGGAGGATATACTCGACTTCTTCGTCCCCATATGCGGGAGCGTCTTCTTTTGGATGCCACGCTTCGTGAGCGACACGGTGCAAAAACTGGGGTGATATCCTCCATCCAATATCTTGCTCGCCCCTAGTTGCCTTCGGATATCTTCCGGGTAATCCGACGCACGGCTCCGGCTCGGCGGTGAGGAGGGCGATGCACTCAGATCGAAACTCTTTCAGGATATCGACGGCCTTGTCTTGTTCAGGTGGAGATGTTATTCCTTCATCATCTCCGAAATACGCATAGGTCAACCTTTCTGCGTATTCATTCAGCAAGTGAGCCTCCTGCGCTTCCTTGATCCTGCTATCCACGGTCGGCCTCCTTAGCACATACCAGCGCCGAGTTCATCAAATGGTTCAACGGCGGTCTCCTTGTCGTCGGAGAGGATGGACCTTGCCAATGTCTCACATGCGTAGCATTTTAGGTCTCCATATTTTATGTGAGCTAGCAGCATTTCAGCTAAAGACGTTGCCTTCTCCCTCTCCGCCTTCACGGCCTCGGAGCGGATGCGGTCATCATGGGTGAGTACGGCGTTTATGCCTGTCGATTCATCACATCTCCCACAACCTATTTCGCGGGCGTTGACGTATATTTCACCGCTGATGATTTTCATATCGCAAACATCCCTATCGCGCAAAACAGCACGAAAACCGCTACCGTCAAAGCCATGATAATGATTGCTCGCATGTTTACTCCTTTATCTTTTCATACACCGCATATCCAGTGCTTGCGCAGTTTTTACGACCGCGGTTGTGTATCGTAACGATAATGGCACGTTTCCCAGATGCCCGTATTTGCGCCGCGATTGCTTTCATGTCTTCTTTGTCGCGCGAATAATCTCCGGTAAAAGTATATCCGTTCTCACGAGCCGTGTTTTCGTTCATATCTTCCATCCTCCTCTCTAACTCACTCATCCAGGCCGCCCGTGAGCGGCTAGGATGAGGGGGCTAGTAGCTACACAGGCTTTTAAGGATAAGTCCGCAGACCTTTTCCTTGTGCTCATGTTTCGGCTCGAACGAACCAATGACTGCGCGAAGCATTCTGAGCCCGTTCGTTCGGTATTCTTCCGGAAGCGTCTCGTTTACGGGGACTTTCCCGCCATTGAAAAACAGGCTTTCCATCATGTCGTTCCACTTGCGGTCCTCTGGCTTTGATTCAATCTTCATTACCGAATCGAACCAGTCGCGAGGATATCCGCCGAATACCATTGATGGTTCGTCAACCTCTGGGAATTGCAATCTCCACTCTTCCATATTCCCCTACCTCCCTACACCTTGTTGGACGCCCCGAAGGGAGCCCCTCTGCTTTACTTCTGGTTTTTCCAGGTTTTGTAGTCCTGGGCCGACTCGAACGCGTGGAATCCGCCTTCAACTTTGACAATCTTCGCGGCCCAAGGGCACTTGAGGGCGGCGGTCGCTCTGGACTTGCACTCTACAAACTAGCTTCTCATCTCGTCCTCCTGTCTCTCAATCTGATAATAGTATAGCCCTACTATGGCAGATTGTCAACCTAGAACTATCCTAAAAAAAAGAAAAAAATAGGTTGACATCACGCGAATCATGCGCTAGTATTATTTCGGATGGTGCGGGCGACAAAGGGCGCCGGCCAGTTTGGAGGGCGAGTATGTGCAAGAAAGACAAGCGTTCCAAGAAGCAGAATATCAAGGCGCTCCAGAGGTCAATCCGCAAGTTCGGTGACTCGGACGGAAAGCGTTCCGAAACCCTGAAAGAACTGCGGGCCTCGAAATAACCACCCTGACGAGTCGCTGAGAATTGCGACGAAACCGGCTTCGGCCGGTCGGTGAGGTAGAAATGAGCGATCAACGAATCAAGATAGGCAAGACCATACCGATCGACGCCAAGGGCTCCGGTCAGTTCCGCGCCACTATCAAGGAATACATCCTGGACGAATGGCGTGCTATGGGCTTCAATGGCGTCGACCAGTACCGCGATGGATTGCGGCTTGTGTTCGAGCCTGTCAATAAAAAGGAGGCGTAGAGTGAACAAGTTAGACGTAAATGCGCGGGCTAAAATCGGCATTTTTGCGGCATTGGCGGCCATGTTTTCTGGAGACAAAGGCGATGCAAAACGGTCAACCTCTGTCCTCAAGGACTTTTCCATCGTGCCGCATCATCACAACCGGGACCGCAGGCAATTAAAAACCGGAATGCCTGGATCGAAGCTCATCAAGAAGATGCACCGACAGCCCGCAAAGATCGGGAAAGACCCGGCCATATTCGCCCGCAAGGTTCGCCGTCAGATCGTCAACCAGGCTCGCAAGGCTTCGAAGGATTTCCAGGCCAAACGAGAAGCGCGAATCCGGTACGCCCGCGAACATATTTTCGCTTTTTAAGGAGGCCCCTTGATCCTTCTCCTCGCGGCCCTCTCCCTATTTGCCCCGCCGGTCGTTCCGGTCGAGGCAACCATACCGCAGCCTTTCGAGTACGCGGTAACCATCGACGAGAGACGCATCAACCAAACGCGCTACGGTGCGAAAGCCAAGGCGCAGACGAAGCCGTCGTACCTATCTGGGCTTAGACGAATCGGATAGGTATAGCACCACTGGACCGAAAGCTACGGCAGCACAAGCCGAATGGATGCAGGGCGTCGCCCATAGGTTTTTGTGGAGGGCCAACAACTATGAAGATATACGGTTCGAGCCGGTACCGGTAAGGTTATCATGCAAACCTGAATGATGGTTTGCAAGTCCCCGCGTCGTGAAGAGCGGCGCGGGTGTTTTCCTGGGGCGAGTCATGGGAACTGCGTTTGTAAACCGCTGGCCGGATCAGACGCAAGGCGGGATCGTTACCCGTTCGCTCCGGCTGTTTTGTTGGCAGTCCCAATTCCCGCCTGGGCGATGCGGGACAATCGGGGCGTAGCCAACGGTGGCGCGGGCCGTTCCGGGAAATCCGCGATAGTTCGAGATGGTAGGCGTGCCAGCTCGAAAGATACGAAGCACGCCATCCGGGCGCCCCGCCGCCGATCGACGTGCGCGACCCCGACACCCGGGGCGAAGAGCCCCGCCGCGGCGCAAACTCCGATAATGCTGGCCGCTTATCCATCGGATAGCTTTCTCCGCTCGGCGAATTGGAGCGGAACAACGCCTAGAGGTTCGGCAAAAGACGGCAGAGGTGCACCGAAACCGTTGAGTAGCGGGAGCGCTTGGGGTTCGAAACCTTACTAGGCGATCCGGTAGCTGCAACCGTAAGCAGCCACGACGACAGTCAGAGACTGAGAAATCTATCTCGGTGCGCATCGTTAGATGACATGGGACGAGAGGCCGGACCCCAGCAACCGGCAACCAAGCCCTTGTAGCTCAGTTGGTAGAGCGATGTGTGCGCAGTAGGTCCATGGTTCGAATCCATCGGGGCAACGCCGGACGCTGGTTTTTCTAACAGGGAGTGGCGAAAACAACGATGTTCGGCAGACATCGTGGATAGACGCGGGGTGGATAACCCTGGGCTGCCGCCCGTGCAGGTTCGAATCCTGCCTCTCTGATAGGCCGAGTAGCACGACGCGAAAGGCCATGATTTAAGGGGGTAGTATGACTAGAGTAGCAAGGTGCAAAAACTGCGGACGTCAGATAATGGCAGTGTCAATCGAGTACATCGAACAAGAAGATATTGACCAACTCGAAGAATACCGAAAGCGCGGATATGAAATCGCAGACATTGAGCCAAGCGCTCTTTTCATGCCTCGTGAAGGTTGCGAAAAATGTCCGCCAAGTAAAAGACATACAGCCATACAAGGAGAATTGATATGACCACCGATCAACAGCTATTCTGCGACTCACTCGTTGACGACTTGGCCGATGCTCTCGATTTCGACGAGGATACCGTAGGCCATGCGCAGATCAAGGAGATCGTCGAGCGCCGCATCGAGAACCATGACATCGAAATGCGCGCCGAATGGAAATTTGAAATGAAGCGCGGCCTTGTCGGATACGTTGACCGTCTATGATCATGTTTACGACAATGTGCCCAACGGCAAACAATAGCGAGCGATCGAAAACGGGACGCGAACAACACGCAACGCCGTCCTGGAACCGACTAACAAGCGGGGACAAACAGTCGGGCAAGATGCGCGGCGAGAACAATACGAAGGAAGCGCGGCGCGTCGATTACGTCATCATGTCGCGAGATATCGGCGAAATGCTCGACGATTGGGGGGACTGATATGGAAGCTTTCGAGATCGTAATGCGAATCATTTCTATCGCTTTCGTCGTCGGAATCATTGCCTTCGGTTGCTCACCCATATATCTCATGATTGTTCGATATAACAGTAAAAAACGCGAAGCAAAACGATGGGATATCCACGCTAACTAATTTTAACAAAAAGCTTGATTTATAGGCGTCACGGGTTTACAATCGGATAGTGAAAGTAACGTTAGGCTACGTAGAAATACAACGAACGTACGCAATATCAGTGGAGGCGCTGCATGGCTGTGGATGACAAGACTTTGGTCATTTCTGTGAAGGGAGACCTATATGAAAAATACGATACTTACGCAGAAAAAAACGGCGATAATATCAAGGTGATGATTAGCCGAGCCATGAGGTACTACATGGGAACTCTTGAGGCGAGGGAGCGCCGAGCTATACGTCAGAAGAAAGGAGAAAGCAGATGAGTGATTCAAGAGATTTAGCTATCAGGCCGGTTGATACGCTTATAGCTTCGGCGGTCGAAAAGAATATTGACGTAGAGAAGCTTGAGCGTCTTATCGACATGCGTAACAAAGAACTTGCGCGTCAAGCAAAACTTGACTATGACGAGCATTTCGCAAGGATGCAGCTTGAATACGTCCCGGTTGGAAAGGGAAAGTCCGCCATGGACCGCGACGGTAAAAATACGCTTTACAAGTACTGCCCGCTTGAGGACATTCTCGCCGTCTATCAACCTATCATTTCCAGGCACGGGTTTTCCTACCGGTGGTCAGAGGAAACGATATCGCCGACCGAAAAGCGCATGTGGTGCATCGTCGCCGGTTATGGTCACGAAGAGCGGTCATACGTCGATATTCCAATCCAGCCTCCGCAGGGATACACCAATGTTGTGCAGCAGCGAGGAAGCGCGACTACTTACGGGAAGCGGTATTCCTTTATCGACGCTTTCGGTGTGATAATCGGCGGTGAAGATGACGACGCTACCGGATCAACTCCAACCGCGCAATCAAGGCCTGCCGCTTCAGCATCATCGAGAACTCAAGACGGACCAGATGAATACGACGCGCGTATTGACCATGCCGTAAAATCCGGTAAGCTCACCGAGGCGGCAGCCGATACATGGCGAGATCGTCTCGCTAAACCGGCATCACGAAAGGCGGCTGAAGACTGGATCAAGGCGAATACCGAACCGGTGCCCGCTACCATGTCGGCCGGAAAGGCGGCAGCCGTCGAAGCTGAGATAGTGGACGAATCGCTTGACGCTGCGGCGGAGGCCGGTTTCGGTACTGAACCTCCGCAAGACGGAGTGTTCTAGTCCGTCATGAAACTTGAGTTACCGCGTATTCAGCGTATCAAAACCGGTAAGCGCCTAGTCGTGGCGTTTGAAATACCGGCTACTCGTGAAGTTGAATACGCGGCGCTTATACTGAAAGGGCAGCCTAGCGACCTTTACGACGTGACTATATCGACGCTTAGGAGGAAGCGTACGACGGGATGGAAGTCGCAAAACCATAGGCTAAACTCTCACGTTATGCAGATCGCAAACGAAACAGGTCAGCCATTCGAGGACGTGAAGCTATTTGTTAAGCGTCGCGCTATTGCGCGCGGACTTCCATTGATGACGCGACCAAACGGTGACATTGTTTATTCACTAACCGATAAAGAACCGTTAGCGATGAGTGAAGCCGACATGGACACCGTTCAATGTGGATACGTGATTGACGAGATAAACATCCTGGCCGGTGAGCTAGGAATAGTATTGAGGGAGGAATGAAGTACCACGACCTTGACGAATGGCACGGCTGCGAAATATGCGGCCAATGGGCGAACCCGCACGAGATTGTAACGCGCGGAAGCGGTGGGAAGCGTGAGCCTATCAACGTTATTTGGTTGTGCGACG
>Ga0265297_10002687_pt1 | contig 35055 bp, 41 predicted proteins | sample Munlanlwell13791_FD_192502 | JGI IMG/M metagenome (GOLD analysis project Ga0265297, IMG submission 192502) | Leachate microbial communities from a municipal landfill in Southern Ontario, Canada - Leachate well 137-91 | ecosystem: Engineered > Solid waste > Landfill > Unclassified | place... | reverse complement strand
ATTAAAACATCCGCCTTTTTTAAAAAAGGCGAGATAAAAAAGAACCCCTCAAATGAATCCGCCCCGCGGGCGAGACAAGTTGAGAAGTCCTTTTGTTACGGCTATTCGGGACAGTTGGCAAACTTTTAAGTTCAAGATCTCTTATAATTACTTTTCAAATTGAAAGTTATCAATAAACTCTAAAGCTTGTTCCTCGGTAAAGCCTCTGAGATTAATTGAAAAAATGTAGCCATCTTTAACAAATCCTATATTTAAATATCGATCCTGAAAAGATAGATTTTTATCGACGTTGTCTAACACTATAATAGCCGGAGTATTTTCTATTGCGGCATCCTTCATCTTGTAATAACCCTCTTTGTACATATTTGCAGACCAGTCTTCAACCGTTTTAATTACGCTAACCTCAATAGATCTTCTACTTACCGTTATTATATCTGCTCCATCCAATTTAGAATAAAAAAATATAAAGTTAGGTTTTTTGGATTTTTCATTATATTCAAAATAGTTCGGATATTGAAATGAGTATCCTGCTTCTGCATTGTAATATCGAGCGAAACCGCCTTGATTATTATTTTCTTCCGAAGAATTGTTTTTATTTATTCCTTGGACTTTAATTTTATTTTTCACGAAAGGCAAGTAAATAAAAATGCCCGCTATTACTATAATACTTAACAATATGTAAAACTTGCTTATATTTTTCATATGTCTTAATTATACATTAAAGATAAAAATAGGGAGAGCAGTTAAGCCCTCCCGTCCAAGAGAGTTAATGGCCAGTTATGACGTATGCCATGTGTCGTTCAAGTGAGCGATTTTCACATTAGCAAAAATAAAAATCACCATAATTACGAAACCGCCCGAATAAAGCAAAACTCTTTTTTTGTGTTTGACGATTATGTTCTTTATGACCAGTAAATTTTTCTTACTAAATACCCGCTTGAATATGCTCCTGTTATTTTCCGAATGTTCAAATTTAATATAAGAAAGAGCTATGACAGCTATACAAAGCATTATTAGGATAAATGTAATCATAATTTTATTTTATTTCACCCCACTACTCCGCACACTAATTTTTAAGAAACGGCATCTGGGATTATACATTAAAATGTTTTGGCAAAAGGCATAGTTCTGAAGCGTCAATTTCAGTTTCACCCCAAATATGCCCGCACGCTTGGCAAACATTTTTAAATTTCATAGCATTGCCTTCATTCCCGACTTCTTTACAGTCAGAATCGGCATCACCGAATTGCGCGGCTACATCTTGAGAATGGCAGGATGGGCATTCCATAATCTCTGATTTGGTAGGGACAAAAACTTCTTTTTCTTTATGCTTAAATAATCTTTTTAAAATAGACATACTTATTTATTTATATTTTACCTCTAAAGTTTCTGCGGGTTGGTTAGAAGCTCTTTTGAATTTAAACCTTTCTACTAACTGATGGCGAAGGAAAGTTGGATAATCTATATCCTCATCTTTATACGCACCTTCGCCAGTGAAGATATAGGCCTTTACGGTGCCTCCAGACGGATTAAATGGCAACGGAGAGCCATCCTTTAGCTTTTTAACAGGTTTCTCCAGCTTTGGAGGATAGCCATACCCTTTTGTATCTTGGGAGACGGCTAATCCTTGCCGCGCATCCTTTCCGTCAATATCAAAAACAACTTCTATAAATTCCTTGCCGTGATTGGCAAAATTTATTACTTTCTTTCCCTCAAGGAGACCTACTGAAAATTCAAAAGATGACATAGTCTAATTTTTATTAATTTTTTCTAAATTACACTTTTTTTCTCTTTTGCATGGGGCATTCGCATATTACTTATTTTTTCTCTTACTTTTACTGCCACAACATCCGCCTCCCTCATAAGTTTATAAATTTCATCCTTTATCTCCTGCAATCTTTTTATTTCAACGGGGCAGATTTTTTTTATTTGATCATAATCTATGATACTTGGAAGATATTTGTCAAAATAAGCTGAAAGAATTTTTACACGGCTGGTCGAAATTTTCTTTGTTTCTAAAAAATCCTGCCAATTTTTGTTACCCTTCTCTGAATTACATTTTTTACAACAAGGTAACAGATTTCCAATTACGTGGCCATAACCAGAAAATTGATAATCTTTTACTAATCCAAAAACATGATCCCATGTTTCAGCTGGTTGATCGCAATAAACACAACGTAAATCTGCTTCGGGATTTTGTCCGAGCGTTTTAATCGCTTCCCTTATCAGCTCCTGATTATAATCATCATTTGGGGCAATCGCTGAGGCGAAAGCATGATTTATTGTAGTTTGCCTTTTCTGCACTATTGAATATGCACGCAAATGATGCTTTATGCTTTCAATTTTCATAATTATCTACGATCTTAAGAAGTAAGAATAAGGCTTCTCTTCAACGCCACCCTTATCATCTACTAAAAATACTTTTAATTTTAATAACTTCCATCCATACTTCATGTTTGAAATTTTATTTTTATATAATTGCTCCCATTTTTTCGGAAAACCAATTGCATAATAGCGTGCAGTATTTTTTGAATTCCCCCCTATATCCATCCTAGTTAAAACTTGCCCCAACATTGTCCAAAATGCGTTGTTTGCGGTCTGCGCTCGGTGTAAATCACTTTCGCCTTTAATTTCAATAATATACCTTTTTCCCCACTTTGAGTGAGACGCCACGATGTCAGCCCCATGTTCCCCTGGGCGTCTAGCAACACTGGATATTTTCCACCCCTTTCCCTTCAAATATTTTTCAATAAAATTATTTATTTGGAATTCTTTTAACGTCATATTTTTTAAATTAACGGATTGGAGTTTGCACATGCCAAGGTTATTAAAATTATAATATATATTTTATCTTAGCATAAAAATTCCCAATCAAAAAGGTTCCATAAACAGCGCTCCCTTGAAAGGTATCTACAGCGACAAGAGATTATATTTTTGTGGCGAGGGTATAAAAAAGCTCTTTCAGCAGTCCGCCCCTTCCCCTCGACTCCCCCTCAAAACAGTGCAATCAAAAAATCCTACCACGGGGGTAAGATTTTTTGATGGTACACTATTGCCGCGAGAATTTACACCCTTTAATAGCGGATATTAAGAGATGGTTCGATAGCAGAATTGTTTTTAGCACTATTACTAGTAAGCCATAGTAAAAAATTATGGTGAGCAGGGGGCGTATGTTTTATCTAATTATTTCGGACTTAAACCACTGTTCCTGAAAATTAACTAATTGAAGTATCTCCTCATTGCTAATTCCCTTAAATTTTTCCGGCACAACCACAAGCTTGTCATCGTTATCATTCGTTCTATGTATGACAGCAATACACTGACCCGTAAATTCTTCTACGGGCCCATTCACACCCAAAAGATAAACATCGATTTCTTCGCCATCAGGCGCTTTTGTGTCCGGCACGAAGCCATAATTTACTTCATATACAAAGCCGTGTTTTGGATGTTTAGAATTAAGTGGGCGGTCTATTTTTATGTGCACCGTTTTACCCAAAAATTCCGTTGTGTAATTTTCCATATTGACTATTAAACTATCTAATAGTATGATAACATAAAATACAAATAATGCTTGTTTTATGAATTTAAGAACTTTGGCTCGAGTTGTAGTATACGATAAGGATAATAAAAAAATATTATTAGTTAAGAATAAGGAAACGAATTTTTGGTATGCGCCAGGCGGGGGTTGGGAATTTGAGAAAGAAAATATTTTGGAGTGTGCCAAAAGAGAAGTTAAAGAAGAAACGGGACTTGAAGTTGAAATAGCAAAACTTCTTTATCTACAAGAGTTCCATGCCACGGAAGACACAATATTCTTTGAAACTTTTTGGTTGGCTACGCCGAACAGCGCTACAGAATTAAATGAAAATCATATTGATATCGACCCGAACGGCCAGGTTGAACAGGCGAAATGGTTTGGAAAAGATGAGCTACAAGATTTAAAAATTTTTCCGAAACGTTTAAAAAATACTTTTTGGGATAATATCAACATATTGTTTCAAAGCGAAAATCCGTTTATCGGGGTCAGCTAATTTTATTTTCTCAAAATACAAAAATAATTCATGGCCATAAATTTAAATGGCCATTTTTTGTTTATCTGCAAAAACGGATGCTTATCTATAAATTGATAGTACTTTTTGAAAAATGGCGTCCAGCTTCTAATTAAATCGCCGCCCCTTTCTTCTACAATCTTTAAATCCAGTTTGGCAAAATAGTTCCTTAATTTATGAAAGGACATAAAATTTTCCACGCCGCCTTCGTGGGTGCCCCAAGCATCCCAGTTTTTTCTAAAGATTATTTCAAAAATTTTTTTATACAAGCCAGCCAAATTAAAATAATTCGGCGCGCTTATTACTATACTGCCGCCGTTCTTTGTAATCCTTTTTAATTCGCTCATTACTTGCATTGGATTAGCACAATGTTCCAAAACTTCGGTGCAAATAACTACATCAAAATAGTTGTCCGCAAAGAAAAGCTTATGTAGATCTGCCAATGCGTAATTAACCGCGGTTCCATTAATTTTTTCTTTTGAAATATTTAAAGCCCCTTTCGATATATCGGCAGCAGTAATATCGCTGGAGAATTTAAGTAAAGTTTTTATATTATTGCCAATGCCGCTCCCGGCATCCAGGATCTTGCTATTCTTGGCCGCTTTAATCTTTTTAAGGAAATCGAATAATACATCTTGTTGCCACGGAACGGATGTATGAGCGAATATATTGACTGTATTTTTATAATAGTCGACGCTCATATTATCTGACTGTCTTATAGAAAAATTTTACGCTCGGTTTGATAGACCAAAAAATATACTTAAATAATCCATATATAGGGCCGACAGACATTAGAAAGAGCTCGGCTGGCATCAATATCACAGCCAGAATATCTGTCATAGAAAATTTATAAAATTTGCCTGCTGATAATTTATCTATGTATTTAAAATTCATTATTAAAACCGCGGCGGGGATCCATAAAAATAATAGGGTTACTAAGAGGGCGCTCGAAAATAATCCTTGCCATAGGAGATAGATTATCAATCCAGCAAAAAGCGGCCCTCGCAACATCCAGATTATGTTTCTATATAATCTGTGAAGCGTCAGCCAATATCCATAAAATTTAGGGGTCCCGTGTATTCTGGCGGCTGTATTCATGTCTTTAAAGCACATAGCGAGGCCAAGAAACCAGTTTGAAGCCTGCTTAATTTTATTTGTAGTTCCTTCCGCCGCTTCTGCGGTATCAAAAACCGGCAATATTCTAATATCTTCTCTTAGGCAGGAGGCCATATGACCAAGACGGGTATCCTCAATTGGCGATGGAAAAAAATTTATCTTTTTCAAATACGGCCATTTTATAAATAATCCATGGCCGACGCAGTAACGCGACTTATGAAATATGAATGGATATTTTTTTATAATCTCCGATTGCCTCATTAGATTGAGCGTTTCATGCGTAACGGCATAAATGGTTTGTATAAATGAGAATGATCTGGCCAAAATTCCATCCAAAGAAAATGGAAGCCGGCTATAATTTTTAAAATATAAAGTAGGTTGCTGATATATGTTCGGAAATTTATTGAGCATGGCGTCTTTCGCCAAAGTCATGCAGGCATCAAGCGGACTCATAGAATCGACATCATAAACTCCCACGTAAGTATTTCTGCTAAAGAATTCCGGGTTCTCATTCCAATATTTTTTAACAGCATAATTCAGCTGATCCGATTTTATTCCGGCGGTTGATTCAAAATGCGAATGCTCCAAAATATTTCTGCCGCGCAACTTATTTATTTTGGGTAGTATCTTATTGATAATCATGATGGTATTCGCACTGTTTGCGGCCGGCTCGCTTTCTCTCGCTGAGGTGATAAAAATTATTTTTAGTTTATTATTAGGATATTTAAACTTAGAAAAATACTCTAAAGATCCCTTTATAACTTTTGCCTCATTTAAAACCGGCACTAAAAGCAAAATGTTCGGCGCATCGATCTTGTTGATGCTTTGCAATTTCAACGCCCCGCTTCTTTGCGACAAATTTTTGAGAATCAAAAAAATGTAGAAGGCTGATAACCCGCCGGTAATAGCAAAGATTAATATTAAAACATAAACCATATTACTTGCTTTGTAAATTAATCAGACCGCTCCCATGCATTTTTTTCAATAAATTTTTTAGCTCGTTATCAATATCTACCAATAGATCCTGTTTGGCAAATCGTTTTATATTTTTCTTTTTCTTCATTAAAGATGCCTTCTCGGCAATTTCGCCTGGAATCAAATAAATAAATTTTATTTTCAATCCCAGCCCTCGCACTGCATGCCTGATATCGTGCATAAATTGTGCAAAAATCTTTGAGGTTTTTTTATCGCCTAAAACTATTCTCTGAAAAGCTATGTTATATAGAGTGCTCCTTTCAATGATTATATTTTCCCCTCGCGAGGCAAGAATAACCGCTAAATCAAAATTAGCTTTATGAGCTTTGAGGTACCAGCTGGTTATATAATGTATATCCTTACTCTTCACACCTGATGTTATATGATTTGGTTCCCTCAAAAATTTAGCTTTTAATTTTTTGGATAATAGCTTGGCCAGGGTGGTTTTGCCGCTACTCCAAATTCCTTCTATAATTATTATTTTTCCTTTATTAGTCATTTTCATATAAATAAGGGAGCGCGAGCGCTCCCTAACCTTTCAATATTGCCAAAATCTCTTGATGGATTTCTTCAATGCTTCCAGTTGCATCAATTACTCGCCAGCCATTTTTTTTGGCTAAAATCAAATTCTGCTGTCTAATCTGTTCATAGAAGCTTAGCTCGGCCTCATCAAATTCGCTCTGTTCTCCTCTTCTTTTCCTGCGTAAAAATGCCTCTGCGACGGATATATCCAACAAGATAGTAATATCTGGTTGCAAATTTTCAAAAGCTAGCCTATCCAAATCCGCTAGAAGCTTTTTTGGCCGAGCCGATAATGGGCCAAAAAGCATATGATAAGTAAAGAACGATCCGTTCCATCTGTCGGCAATCACGGAATGGCCGTTATCCAACGCCTTCTTAGTGGCCTCAAATTGTTGCCTATGCAATGCCTGATATAAAAACATAAAGGCCATTGAATTGGAAGCGATATCAAATTCCTTAACGAAGTCTCCAAATGCCTTATTCTGCTCCGGATTCTTTGCCTTCGTTATAATAGTGGGCGAAAAGCTTCTCTCCAATTCTGCCTTTAAGAGCAGTGCCTGAGTTGTTTTACCGCTTCCATCTATACCCTCAAAGGCTATAAAGAGCTTTTGGTTCATTTTATCTCCTCTTACCTGAACACTATGAGAAAACGACAAATTTGTCAATATCTAAGATTCTATCCTATTTATTCAAAACAAAAACTCCTCCATAGGAGAAGCTTTCGTATAGCTTTTGTAAATACCGCCACGAGGAGGTCGGACTTACTCGCCCTTCCGGGCTGCGTTTCATAAGGGCTTCCGCACCTCTGATCGCCCTTCGGGCGTCACCCTCGGAAAGTAAGAAACTCCCGTTTCTTACCATTTTCCCCGGTCCGATTCCCCTTGCAAAAGAATACCAGCAAAATGCCTCACCTTTTGGTGGGGCATTTTGCTGGTACCGCTACGGGGAGTCGAACCCCGATTACCACCGTGAGAGGGTGATGTCCTAGCCATTAGACGATAGCGGCGTAATATAGTTATCAATCACGAATTAAGAATTATGAGTAATGTACCAAAATAACGCGGCTCTGTCAATTCATTATGCTTTTCTATATTCGCCATTCTTCATTCGTAATTCGTAATTCTTTTATTATTTCTTCCATATGCATTCCACGGGAGCCTTTCACTAAAACTGTATCCCCTTCCTCCATTTTTTCCTGCAAAAACTTCCCTAATTCAAAATTTTTATCAAAGCTATAAATATTATCCTTGTCCATTCCCGCTTTAATCGCTCCTTTTGCAATATCTTTTGCCCTTGCTCCGACTGTAAATAAATAATCAACGCCAAGCTCGCAAACTTTTTTTCCAATTTCCAAGTGCGCATCTTTGGAAATTGAACCTAATTCCAGCATATCACCTAGCACGGCGATGCTGCGACCTAAAATCCTCCCCTGCCCTCCTTTTTCAAAGGAGGGGGCTAAATTCTTTAAATTTTTTAGCGCGGCTAAAACCGACTGCGGCGAGGCATTATAAGTGTCATCAATAATTGTAGTATTCTTTATCCCCTTCAAAAGCGCGCCCCTGCCCTTGGGAGGATAATAATTTTTTAAAGAATTTTTTATTTCTTTAAGCTTCATTCCCTTTGCTATTCCGCAAGCGGCGCCCGACAAAATAGCATAAATCTGCGGTTCGCCCACCGCATGCATTAAAACCGCGGCCACAGTCTCACTGTTATATTCCAAAGTAAAACTTGTCTGTGCCTTGCCAAAAATAATGTTCTTCGCCCGGACATCCGCGCCTTCTTCAAGCCCATAAGTAATTGATTTAGCTTTTGTCTCTTCCGCAAGGCTCAAAACATCTTTATAATCATAATTTAAAATGGCAAAACCATTTTTTGGCAAAGCTTTTATTAATTTTGATTTTTCTTGCAGGATTTTTTCTTGCGTTCCAAATTTTTCTAAATGTACGGGGCCGATGCGGGTCAAAACTCCGATATTCGGTTTTACGAATTCCAAAATATAATCCATATCTCCGGGGCGATCAACTCCAAACTCTAATATTAAAATTTTTGGGTAATTGTTTGCGCGGAATAAAATCAGCTTGGTTGCCTGATAAAAAACTTTTATCCATTTTAAAATATTTTTTCCTCCGGCTTCCCCTCCGATAATAGTAAGCGGCACCCCCAACTCGTTATTATAATTTTTAATATTATGCTGAACACTAAAAGTATCCGATAGAACGGCATAAATCGCCTCTTTGGCGGAAGTTTTTCCAACCGAACCGGTAATTGCAATAACTTCGGGGCGATATTTTTTTAATATTAATTTTGCGAAAATCTTTAGAATTGATTGAAGTAATTTCAGCATAAATTATATAACACGAAACATACGACATGTAACAAAAATACGAACTTGCGTTGCGTGTTATGTGTTACATATTGCGTGCCGCTATCTTTCCGGCGGCACTTTGTAATAGTTTAATAAAAATTTTGCAATTTCACCAAATACGGGAGCGGCCGATGACTCCGCCCATTCCACTGTTTTAGGATCATACATTGTAACAAGCATTGTAAAAACCGGATTATCAACCGGCGCAAAGCCGGCAAAAGAACCGATTACTTTATCTTTTTCGTACCCCCCGCCGCCAGCTACCTGCGCGGTCCCGGTTTTTCCTCCGACATAATAACCCTCCACCCCGGCTCGCTTTCCGTGCCCGTTTTCTACTACCGAAACCAACATTCCGCGCACTAAAGCGGCGGTTCTTGACGATATTGCCTGCCTGATTGGCGTCGGCTGCGTTTGCGTTACAACACCATTTTCATCAATTATTCTATCAACTATATAGGGTTTCATCAGCTTGCCCCCATTTGCAATGGCATTGAAAGAATTTACCATTTGTATGGGCGTAACCGCAACGCCCTGGCCAAAAGAAGCTGTTGCCGACCATATCTCGCCCTTCTTTTTTAAAGAGCTTATGTCGCTCGTCGCCTCCTTATCAAGTTCAATTCCCGTTAAATTATCAAAGCCAAAATTTTCAACATATTCGCGAAACTTTTTAGGGCCTAAAAGTTTCACCACATGGACAACTCCTGTGTTTAAAGATTTTTCCAAAACCTGCGTCATAGTTTGCACGCCGTTTGATTTATGGTCGGAATTTTGAATTGTATGCGGCGGGATACTTACCGCGCCGGTGTCATTATATGTTGAGTCCGGACTAACCACCTTTGCATCAATTCCGGCCGCCATAGTTATAGGTTTAAATATGGAGCCCGGCTCAAACCTGTTGAATATGGCCGGATTATTAAATATGGATTGGTCTTTCTCTTTATTATAAAGGTTTGGGTCATAATCAGGGCTGCTGCATATTGCCAAAATTTTTCCGGTGTCAGGTTGCATTATAATCACGGTCCCGGATTCGGCTTGAAAATTTTTAACAGCCTCCCTTATTTTATTGCAAGCAAAAAATTGCACTCCGCGATCAATTGTTAAAAGTATATTTGAGCCGTTAATCGCCTTATCCTCTTTTTTTTCTCCCCAAGGGATTATACTGCCAAAAGCATCCTTTTCTCCCTCTAAATAGCCGGATTTGCCGGTTAATAGCTCATTAAAATATCCCTCTATTCCATATTTTCCGCTTTCCGAATCGCCGCTTTTCCCGACAAACCCTAAAATTTGCCCGCCAAACCCTTTTTCAGGGTAGATTCTCTTTGTTTCTTTTTCAAAGCCTACACCCAAAAGATCATAAGATTTTATCTTTTGGACAATTTCAGGAGAAATATAATGAGCTACGGGCTCATACGGATCATTTTCAAATAAAATTTTCTTGAGTTCAAGCTCATCTAGCCCCAAGTTTTCCGCAAGAACTCTGGCAACCAAAGTTTTGTTCTGAATTTTTGATGGCTCAACATAAACCAGATATAATTCTTGATTTGTTGCTATCGGATACATTTTTTCCGAGGAAAATTCTTTAACAAAAATTTCCCCGCGTTCAGGATTTATATTCTCATATTTACTATGCCTTCCTTCTGCCATATCGCTATACTTTTCCCCGCGTATAATTTGCAAAACAAAAAGTCTGGCAATAATTATCAAGGCAATAAAAACAATAATAGCAAAAAGCGCGAGCAAGCGTTTATCTTTTAGGAAAACTTTTTTGCGTTGATAGTACACAAAATATTATTTTTTTAAATATTTTTTTCCTTTTAATCCTGGCGGTAAATATTCCTGGTCGGCTCCTCCTTTAAAATTTGGATTATATTTATAATTTTTTCCATAACCCAATTCCTTCATTAAATCCGTGGACGCATTTCGCAAATGAAGCGGTACCGACTCTCGCGGCAATTCTTTTATATCGCGCTGGACTTGGCAATAAGCGCGATAAATCTCATTAGACTTTGGCGCGCGGGCCAAATATACAACGGCCTGGGCTAAGGCAACATTGCATTCAGGCATTCCTAAAAAATGGGCAGCCTGATACGCGGCAATAGTTTGCTCTAATGCCCGCGGATCGGCAAGGCCAATATCTTCCGAAGCAAAACGAACCAACCTACGCGCGATGTAAAGCGGATCATCTCCGGCCTCCAGCATCCTACCCAGCCAATACAGCGCGGCGTCCGCATTCGAACCCCGCATAGACTTGTGAAGCGCAGAAATAATATTATAATGCTCTTCTCCACCCTTATCATACAAAATATTAGCGGAAAGGTACGCCCGCTTTATATCTTCTTTCCTCAATAATAACACATTTTTCTTATCTTCCCCACTGTAGGAGGAATGTCCTACAGTTTTGGACTTGAGGAGAATTTCCAACGCTCCCAAAAGCGATCTCGCGTCGCCGCCCGCCAAACCAATCAATAAATCCGGCGCCCCGACTTCAAATTGTATTTTTAATCCATCAGTTTCAAAAATAACTCGTAGCGCCCTTTTTAGGAGTAAAAGTAAGTTTTCTTTGGAAAGCGAACTTAGCGTAAATACGCGTGTCCGCGACAAAAGCGCGCCCACAACTTCAAAGGAAGGATTTTCGGTTGTTGCCCCGATTAAAGTTAAAAGTCCGCGTTCAACATACGGCAAAAGCGCATCTTGTTGGGCCTTGTTCCAGCGGTGGATTTCGTCTATAAAAAGAATTGTGCGGCGGTTTTGAAACTTTAACTCACCAATTGCTTCTTCCATTATTCTTTTTAAATCCGCTTTACCGGAAGCGGTGGCTTCGAGAACAGTAAACTTAGCGCCGGTTTTTTTGGCAATTATTTCCGCAAGCGTAGTTTTGCCTGTGCCGGGCGGCCCCCAAAAAATCATTGAAGGGATATCATCATTTTCTATTAAAACGCGCAAAGGCGCGCCCTCGCCAACCAGATGTTCCTGCCCGACAAAATCGCCAAAATCCTTCGGCCGCAATTTTTCCGCCAAAGGCATGTTCTTGTTTTTTAAATTTTGATCGAATAAGTCCATATAATATAACACAAAGCATGTAACACATAACACAAGTTTTGTGCCATAACTTTAGCACATTTTAAAGAAAATAAAAATCGTCCAAAATTGACAAATAAAGAAACTTATATTTAAATGTGAAATAAAGATTGGAGGAAGTATGGGTAAAGTAGAAAGATTGTCATTTAAAGATCTTTTGGAAAAAACCAATGCTAAGGAAGAAGAATTTTGGGGAGAGTATGAAGAGGCAAAAAAAATGATTCCTCCAAATTTTCACATCGATAAGCTAAGCAGTTATTCGTACAATGAATATATCCCAATAAAAAAACTGGGAAGATGGCGCGATTATGTCTGCCTGTACGAGATCCCATGGAATAAAGACGCGGTTCTGGTAATCGCCATGTCGTGGTTCTTGGGAAAAAAATTATCAAAAATTTATCCGCCGGATAAATATGATTGCACCGGAGGTTACAGCGGTCCGCATTGGAAGGCAATCGATGAATTCAGCTTTTTGGACTTAGACATCATCACCGTAGAATTGCCTCAAAGACTATTATCAGTTTAATAGTCTTTTTTTATTACAAAAACCGCCCTCCTAGGGCGGTTTTTGAATTGTCATCCTGAACTTAATTCAGGATCTATAATTGGATTCCCGAATATTGCGCTACGCGCGTCGGGAATGACAGGGAAATTTTTATTTCAATGCTACGGTTGCGCCAGCTTCTACGAGTTTAGCTTTTAAAGCTTCAGCCTCATCTTTTTTCAAACCGGTTTTTACCATTTTCGGGGCGCCGTCTACCAAAGCTTTAGCCTCGGCCAAACCGAGAGCGACAGCTTCTTTAACGACTTTAATGACCGCGATTTTATTTGCACCGGCGGCGGAGAGTTCTACATCAAAAGATGTTTTTTCTTCTACCGGGGCGGCGGCGGCCGCACCAGCGGCTGCTACTGCAACCGGAGCTGCAGCTGACACACCGAATTTTTCTTCCAAAACTTTTACAAGTTCTGAAAGTTCCAAAACAGACATTTTTTCAATCTGTTCTACGAGCGCCTGGAATTTTTCCGGCACTACTACATTTTTTTCATCAGACATAAATTTTTTATTAATTTTTTGTACCTTTAATTGCATTTAAGACATAAACCAAATTTCTCATATTGCCTGCCAAAACATTCACGAAACCAGATATCGGCGCATTCAAGCTGCCGCACATCTTTGCCAAAAGCTCCTGCTTTCCAGGAAGTTTAGCTAATGCCTTAACCATATCGGCGTTTTCAAATTTCCCTTCCAAAATTCCGGCGATAATTTTTAACGGCTCATGGTCTTTGGCAAATTCCGCGGCTGTCTTTGCAGGAGTGACTTCGTCCTTTCCAAAAACAGCAATGACTTCGCCTTCTAAACCTTGCGACTCAATTCCCTTGTCTTTTAAGACACGGCTAAGAATCGTTTTCTTGGCTACAAGGCAACTTAAATCATTTTTACGGCAATTTTTACGAAATTGTTCCACGTCTTTGACCTTTAAACCAAAAAAATTAGCAAAAACAACAGATTTGCTGTCATCTAATTTTTTGGTTATTAAGTCTAAATCTTTCTTTTTTTGATCTCTTGTTTTAGGCATAGTATCCTTTTTTAGGGATAAATAAAACGACCTTTTTAAGGTCGCAGACGAATAGAATATAGCCAAATTAAGCTATTTCTGTCTCGGCAGGAAAGTTTAACCCTTCGATAAACTCGGGGTCCCGCTGTCTACGACTATTTATAAGGTTATAGTAGCATAGAGTTAAAAAATAGTCAACAACTTGACAAAACTTCTTTTTTTCGCTATACTATTCCCAATCGTGCCCCTTTTTATTACAGGGCACATAGCGCCCAAATATTGGGCACTCAAGGAGAAAAAGATGCCTGATTATGAAGGATATCTCGGTTGGGTGACCCATGGTGGCCATGAGCCCCGCGGGCAGAAACTCCCGAGCAAGGAGTTGGTGAATAGCTTTATCGCGCAACATCGCGGCGCCAAGAAAGTCATTATCTCCATTGGAACATTTAAGTGTTCTCACACTGTTTTCATTATGAAGAATGGATGCGTTTTGCTTGCGCCATACCGCAATGATAACTGTGGTGGTATCGGAACACCAGAGCTACTAGCCGAGCAATGGCAGAGGCAAAAACAGAATATGATTGAAGATATTTACGGCCTCTAAAATAAAAGTGCCAATTAGCCAATTATTTTCTACTTTTAAGCATCAGCTCCGAATTCTCGGAGCTATTTTTTATTAAAAAATCCCTAAATTTAGGGATTACGCTCGTTCTTCATCATGGAAGGCATAAGAGGTGCGATTTTTATACCTTTTTCAAAAATTGGGTTCCCCGCAATATCTTCAAGATACCCTACGACAACCTTTTCGCCTTTTTGATATCTTAATTGCAGTAAGTCCAAAGACCTTATTTGATATTTTTGATAGAAATACGCTTTCCAAATACCGAAATGTAGATCACTTGGCCACTCTCCCGGGTCATCAAATCCTATAAGCAATCTATCCTTGCGGCAACCTTTTTGCTCAGTCGGAAAACGGCACCAAAAAATCTCAACTTCCTGTTTATCGCATTCTTTATCAAGAGCTATTCTCTCGCGTTTACCGTTCTGTTTGTAGATGTAGGCAATCTCTGAAACTGGGCCAGCTTTAACAACCTCACCAGAATTCTCTACAATGACAACTCTATATTCTGCTGCAGTGCCATTGGAATCGTGTGTACCCTTCTCTACGCAAGAAAAAAGAAACAAAACGGATATGGCAAGAATCTTCACATTAGCCTCCTTTTCTTAACTAATTCTTTATCAAGAACAACAGAAATTGTCAAGCTAATAAAAAATCCCTAAAATTTAGGGATTATGTAGCATTGCCATCGCCGAGACTTTTTGCGAGTTTTAAAACCTCATCCGCGGACGAACTCCATAGGTAGTCCGGCCACTTGGACAATCTCTCAAAAGGCGAGAAGTTGCCTAATTCTTTTCTTTTTCTATGAAACCATCTTTGAATACTGCCATCTTCTCTTCTATAAGCTCCCTCCAAACACTTCTCAACTTCGACCAAAAAATTAAGTCGCCGCACCCGATCTTCTTCAATGTCCTTGCCATTATAAATAAAATCCAAAAAATCCCGAAGAGAAATTTTAGCGCACTTCTCAATTATCGTTGGACCCAACTCAATGAACATATCTTTATATTCTTCTCTCATACCTCCTCCTGCCCGAAGATTATCATTTCTAAAAAATCTGTCAACGAAAAAGATTAAAATAATTCCTACTTGTTGAGTAGGAATTACGAGAGAAAAAATAAAAAATATTTTATTTAACAATGGAGCCGATAAATTTTTCTCCGAGGATTATTTTTTTCAAATTATTTATTTTTTTGCCATTGGCAAGAATTAACTCCAGCCCCAACTTTTGCGCCTCGCGGCTGGCAATCGGATCAAACGGCAAATTGGCGCCGGAAACCCATTTATTGCCGACAATTTTTCTAAAGCCGGCCCAATCGATTTCTTTTATCTTTTTAGCATCTTTATATATTGTCGGATTTTTATCATGCAAATAATCAATATTAGTTAAATTTATAACCTGCTTCGCGCCGTATGTTTTTGCTAACAGCACGGCATCATAATCCGTAGACCAGCCCGGCTTCCAACCGGCTCCAATTAACACTTTTTCGCGAAAATTTAATTTCTTAGTCGGATTAGAGGCTATTTCCGGATGAGCAACTTTTTTCAAAATTGTCATAACGAGTTGCGCGTTTAATTTTGTCGCTTCAATTCCCAACCAATCTAAATCATCAGACGTGAGTTTTAAAATTTTTCCGGCGGCTTTTATATAATCGCGCGCTGTTACACCGCCGCCGCAAACCAAAATAAAACGACCCTCAGACGCTTCAATAAACTTCTTAAAATTTTGTAAAAACTTAACGTCAATCCCGTCTTTTGGGACAATAAGCGATCCGCCTAAAGAAATTACGGTTATTTTTTCTTTCATACTAATTTAAATAATAGCAAAATATTGACAAAAATTAAACAATTTGTTATGGTCCGAAATAGGAGAAAAAGGAGGTACACGGATGGGAGCTATTATTATTCTTCTTTTGATCTGTACAATCATAGGCACAATTCTCGTTATCGCGCTCTTGGCTATGCCAAGAAAAAAATCCAATTCGTTTCTTTCACAACAACGCGAAAATTTTAAAAAAAGATATCCCTTTCTTGTCGCCGAGGAATATAGGCCGGTAATTACAGTAAAAAACCGATGCTGCCAAAACGCTATGCTTTGGGTAGTTTACCGAGATAACAAACTGCGTTTTTATTGTGAAAAATGCGGATGCGAATGTTGCCACGAAGGTGCTCCGATCTCTCCATCAGCGTGGAATCCTAGCCTTAACGAATTAAACAATTTTGTCAAAAACATAAACCAAACTCTTAATCAAATCAACCCTTAGGGTTGATTTTTTAAAACTCAATCTCTATATCTGGCAAATAACCCGCTCTCGGAAGTTTTTTGCCCACTTCCTCCGCGTCTATATCTATGACGGGCAAATTGTTTTCGTCGTCTTGGTCAATTTGTTCTACCAACCCTCTTTTTAATTCGCGCAAAAATATTGACGGCTCATTAAAATACATTCCTCCTCCCGGAGTGGCAAACCCGTTATCGCCTCCGGTAAAAGAATAAGATAAAAATAAATTTTCCTTGGCGCGCGTGCAAGCCACATAAAAAAGCCGGCGTTCTTCTTCCACTCCCCCGTCTTCCAATAATGCTCTGCGATTCGGAAAAGCCCCGTCTATAAGATTGATGACAAAAACCGTATTCCACTCTAAACCTTTAGCCTGATGGATGGTAGAAAGCACCATTTTTTCGTTATCATACGAAAATCCTTTTTCATTTTTTACGGCAACATCCTCATAAAGAGTTATTTCTGTTAAAAATTTTTCCAAGTTCTCATATTTGGCAGAAAATGCCGCGAGCTCATACAAATCTTGCAAGCGGTCGTCAAAGTTATCATAAGCGTGCTCCATATAATCGCGGTAATGCGATGTGAGCACAGCTTCAATCAATACATCCGGCTTTACTTCGCCCAAATTTATAAATTTCCTCCATAAGACTAAAACTTCTTCCCATGAATTTCCGGCCTTCGCACCAAAATTTCCTGACGAGATGTTAATAATATCTTTGTGATTTTCTTTTTCTGAAACAAATTGAAAAATATTTTTTGCCGTGGCCGGGCCAATGCCTACGCCGAATCCCAAAATTCTCATCCAGGCGGCTTCATCTCTGAGATTAAAAAATGCCCGCAAAAAAGCAATCACATCCTTAATATGGGAGCGTTCAAAAAATTTAACGCCTCCGCGATATTCATAAGGAATATCGCGCCGAGTGAGTTCCATTTCCAAGATTTGCGAATGGTACGCGGCGCGAAACAGTACGGCAATATGTTTTAACTCCGTTCCCTGATCACGCAGCTCTAAAATTTTATCGGCGATAAAACGTGCTTCATCCTCCTGGCTTCCGGCCGACAGCAATGACGGGGCAAATCCCTTGGGTCTCAAACTCTTTAAATTTTTGGGGAATTGATTGTAATTTTTTGAGATAATATCGTTTGCCAAATTTAAAATATCAGGAGTTGAACGGTAATTTGTTTCCAACTTAAATATCTTTGCATCCGAATAAGTTTTTTCGAAATCCAAAATATTTTTTATGTCCGCTGCCCGAAAAGAATAAATACTCTGCGCATCATCTCCGACCACTAAAATATTTTTATGATGAGAAGAAAGATGATACATAATCGCTGCCTGCACGGGATTGGTGTCTTGATACTCATCAACTAAAATATATTTAAAATTTCTCGACAATCCCTCACGCAAATCAGCTTGAGTCTCCAACAAATTCAAAGTTGCGGTCAAAAGGTCGTCAAAGTCAACCATATTCCCCTGCCGTTTTTTATGTTCATAAAGTCTACGGACAGAAGCTATTTCTTCAGATAGGGCGAAAAAATTTGGATGCTTCATTTCTATTACTTCTTCCAACTTTAACCGGCTATTTTTGCAAAAACTAAAAATTTCCTTCAAGACCGCGGGCATTGGAAAACGTTTCTTTTTGGTATCCACACCGGCTTCGCCAATAGCCGCTTTTATCAAAGATTTTTTATCCTCTTCGTCCAAAATTGTAAAATTCGTCTCTATCCCGATTCTTTTTCCGTAACGGCGGAGTAAAAAATTCGCCAAATGGTGAAAAGTGCCCGCGATCATTCCTTGCGGTTTGTAACCCAAAAGCGCTTCTGCCCGGCTAGCCATCTCTTTCGCCGCTTTATTGGTAAAAGTTACAAGGCAAATATTTTTTGGATCCACGCCTTTTTCCAATAAATACGCCAGGCGGTAAATTATCGTTCGAGTTTTTCCCGAACCCGCCCCGGCTAAAACCAAACAAGGCCCGTCGCCGCGGAGTACTACATCCAGTTGTTCCTGATTTAATTCTTTTTGATAATCAATCATAATGGAATATTCTTTTTACCCTTTCTCTATTTATCCATAACTCCCCTAACCCCTCTTACCTTAAGAGGGGAAAATTAAGACAATCTCTCCTCCCCTTAAGAGGGGAAAAAATTAAGATAATTCCTCCTCCCCTTAAGGTAAGGGGAGGTTGGCCCGCTTCGACTCGAATCGAGGCGAAGAGGGGTTATGAATATTTTAAAACTTCTAAAATTTTTTCGTAAACACCTTCAATATTTTGCAAAACTTCATTATTCCAAAATCTTATTACTTTTATACCCAAATTATTTATTTTTTTTGTTCGTTCGCTATCGTAGCTGACCGCTTCCGTATGTTGCCCGCCATCAATTTCAATTGCCAATCTTTTTTCGGGGCAATAAAAATCTAAAATAAATTTATCTACGCCATATTGCCGAAAAAACTTTAAATTACATATTTGTTTATTACGCACCATTTGCCATATTTTTCTTTCTGCATCAGTTTGTGATTTGCGCAAGCATCGACGTCTTTCTTTGAAGTTGACATCATTATAAAAATTCATATTATCCATAACTCCCCTAACCCCTCTTACCTTAAGAGGGGGAAAAATTTGGAGGGATATTTTATAGTATTCTACCACGCCTCAAATAAAAAAACCAAGCAGTTGCTTGGTCGACTTATCTATCAATGAATTTTTGAGCCCTTTCGATGTCTTTAGCGGTTGGCGCCTGTTGCGCTCTCTTTATCGCTTCCGCTATTTCTTCTAAATTTCTAAGTGTAAGCGCAACAAACTCTCCGTATACCCTAGCTCTTTTTAAGATAAAACCTCGTTTTCTATCGATCTGCCCGATAAACCTCCCGTCAATTAGAACTTCGTATGAACTAGACAAGCATCCTAAAGAACGTATTACTAACATAGAAAGCTATTCCTGATTTTCTTTCTCGGGGGTTGATAGCGGTCTCAACGCCTCCTCGCGCGAAAGTCCGCAATTAGAACAGAATCGCTCATGCTTTGTCAACCTATTTCCACATTTGCATTCCGGATCTTTCGGCGCCTCTACTAACTCAGTGCCACAGACAGGACAAAAATTCTTAGGGACAATTGAAATAACAGTCTCGTGCTTGGGGCAATATGTTCCCGCCATCTCCACCTCCTTATTTCATAGCATAATACTTTTCTTCACTTTGTCAACGGAGTATAGACATTCCTTGCGTTCCAGATTAAAAATCCTTCAGCATATTCTTCTTCGGCGGCGCGGATTTGCGCTAAAATTTTTGCCGTATCATAGTTGTCTCCAATATCAAAATCCTGAATCCATGGCCGCAAAAGCGCTAAGGGGGTTGAGGTTGCCGCAGCCAACGCTCCTATTTTTTTATTAGCTTCAGCCATACTGTATTTTACAATTTCGTACGGATGGGCGGCGGGGTTTTGAAATCCCTGCGTTCCGGCGGAATAATGCGACGGATACATCATTGGCGAAATATAATCAAAATAAGGGAGGGCACGCTCCAATTTTTGCCCGATTCCCAAATCATAATTTTGTGTACAGCAAACCAGTCCAAACAAATCGGCTGAAATCGGAATTTTTAATCCGCGGAGCACACGGGAAATATAGATGAAAAATTTCTCAATTTCAAATTCTTTTGCAGTTTTTCCATCCCATCCGGAATATTTTATTGTCGCCAAGTTGCCATCAGAGGGAAAACGAATGTAATCAAATTGCACTTCATCAAAACCGCGCTCATAGGCTTCACGGGCGAAATCAGCGGTATATTTCCAAACTCCGAAATGCGTGGGGTCAAGCCATTTTACGCCTTTTCTATCAGCCCAAAAACCGCCGGATATTTTTTGCAAAGCAAATTGAGGCTCTTGCTCAACCAAAAAAGGATCCTGAAAAACAAAAACCCTTGCAATGGCGTAAATATTTTCTTTGTGCAGTTTCTCCACTATCTCTTCGGGATTATAAAGCGGTTTGCCGACATTATATTTTTTTAGAGACTCTCTTTCCAAAAAAAATGCCGGCTCGCCATTTGGCCCTTTTGCATCAACAACAGCCGTATTCAATCCTTCTTTTTTTATAAAACTTATCAGCTCATCAAATTTTCCTGTTCCCGCCGTATAAGCGGTAATATAAATTCCCTTTACCTTATCGGGTTTTTGCAGATGAGAAACCTTTTTTATAAGCCTATGGCTTTGATTTAAATAATTACCTTCAAAATAAGTGCTATTTATTAAAAATAAAATAATATTAAAACAGAATATGGAAAAAATCCATATTATCAAAAAATATAAAAGATTTTTTTTATTGGCTGACATTTGTGTAGATTACTCTCGGTTCGTTTTGCTTGATAATTTCGCCTTGGTTTACATGCCAGCCGAAAAACCAAATCAAAGCTCCCAGGGCTACTAGAATAAATAACAGCAGAACCAGGATCTTCAGATCGTTATTTTTTGGCTGATTTTCATCTTCCATATATAAACATTATAACACAATCTTATATAATAAACGGGACAGAGCAGCGCTCTATCCCGTTAAAAAATTATATTTACACCATCTATCCCTACAAAGTAATTACTTCTTCCCACGGCAAACCTTCTTTCCCAAAATGTCCGTAAGCCGCAGTTTTTAAATACATTGGGCGCTTTAGCCCAAGCCGTTCAATTATTGCTTTGGGCCGAAAATCAAAATTATCCTCAACAATCTTTGACAAATCTTTTCCTTCCGCCGTTACTGCACGAAGCATTAAAGGTTCGGCCCTGCCAATTGCGTAAGCAACGGATACGAGACACGACTTAGCCAAACCGTTAGCCACAATATTTTTTGCGGCAAAACGAGCCATATAAGCCGCGCTTCTATCCACTTTTGTTGCATCCTTTCCGGAAAAAGCGCCTCCGCCATGCGGCAAAAGCCCGCCATAAGTATCAACCATAATTTTTCTTCCCGTTAAACCCGTATCAGCCTCAAATCCGCCAACCATAAATTTTCCGGTCGGGTTTATTAAAATTTCCACCCCGTTTATATCGCCCACAACCGGCTCTATCAGGTGCGATATTAATTGGGTTTGCATTGTTTCCTGATCAATCTCTTTATTATGCTGGGTGGAAACCAAAACAGTTTTTAATTTTCCATCTTCGTATGTTACTTGCGCCTTGCCATCCGGTCCCAGCCAGGTAAAACGAGGATGATTTTTTCTCAAAAATGCCAATCTTTTTGTAAGATTATGAGCCATAACTACAGGCTTTGGCAAAAGCTCCGGGGTTTCATTTGTGGCGTAACCATACATAATTCCCTGGTCGCCCGCGCCGCCCTTATCAACGCCCATTGAAATATCAGGCGATTGTTGTTGTATATGCACCAAAATCTCCAGCGGATTTTCGTAACCGATTTCTTTATATAAATTAGAAGCAATGAACTCGGGCTCAATCTTGGCGGAAGATGTAACCTCTCCCCCGATTAAAAGAAGGCCGTGGCATCCAAAAGTTTCCACAGCCACGCGGGAGTTGGGGTCTTGTTTTAAGTATTCGTCTAAAAGAGCATCGGATATTTGATCGCAAATTTTATCCGGATGCCCCTCTGTAACTGATTCTACGGTTTTTATCATATTTTCTATATGAAATTATTAATTATAAATTTATCAATAATTTTCAAAAAAAGCAACCTCCGCCCGGATTTTTTGAATCGGGCGGAGACACCGGCGTGGTTAAGTTAATTTAGTTTTCCAGACATTATCTTTAAAAATCTAATCTTCCTATCCTTAGCCCGTTTCATCAATTCCAATAGCTCCAAATCATCTTTGTATCTTTCTTCAAATTGAATAATTTCTACGGAAGTTAGAAGATCCTCTTCATTGTCAAACGGTTCTATTATCCGCGTGTACCGCGCAAGAATAGTGTCTCTTTCTTCATTAGCCATATTTACCACCGCCTTTTTTAAAGAACAGGTTTTTCAGCCGTTTTCCCACCGACCATTCAGTGGGAAAAATAGCCGCAAAACAAAAAACTTTCCATAGGGAAAGCTTTTAATCGCAAACATCTTTCCCCAAGGGGCTAGAAGTGGCACCTTATCCTTTGACAGGTTGCCGGATGAAGAAAAGGAGCTAGTTCTCCCGTTCCTTTCGGAACTCTTCATCACTCTTGATGTATAAAAATTTTATGTTCTACAACCAGAATATCATTGCTAAAAAAGCATGTCAAATTTATTTCAAATATTTAGCCCGATTTATATTATGCTCGGCATTAGTTTTAGCATAATGCGTGACTCCGTTTTTATCGGTTAAAAAGAATAAATAATCATTCTTCTGCGGATAGATAGTAGCCTTTATGGCTTCGATGGATGGATTGCAAATAGGTCCCAGCGGCAACCCGGAATATTTATACGTGTTCCACGGCGAATCGGTTTTTAAGTCAGCATATGTTGAGCGCGCGCGGCCGGATTGGGTTATGTAATTAACCGTTGAGTCAGCCTGCAGAGCCATGCCCATTTTTAACCTTCTCCAAAAAATATCCGCAACGATCCTCCTGTCTTCGTACGATCCGATTTCTTTTTCCACAACAGAAGCCATTGTCACAACCTCAAAGATTGTCTTTTTCTGCCGACCGATCTCTTCCCGCAAATCAGATGTTAACTTTTTATCAAAATTATTCAAAGCTTTTTTAATAAGACTTTCAACGTTTCCCTCTGCTAAAATTCTGTAAGTGTCAGGATATATAAATCCTTCCAAGTTAGCATAGGCGGGCTTATCAGACAAAAACTCATAATTCCAGCCGCCTTTAAAATCAACTTTTTCTTTTCTGTAATCAACACCGGGGCGGCCGGTTAAATAATAAAACTCGTCATCGTTTTTGATTAATTTTTTTTCTTGCAAGTATTTCGCAATATCAATCAAATCCCACCCTTCTATTAAAGTAAATTGGTTTTCTTTGGTGCTCACTGTCGTTAACTCTCTTACAAGAGATGAAATATTTTCTCCCGCCCTTAAACCATACTCGCCAGGCTGAAAAACTCCATCAAGCCCAACCAGCCAAACATAAGTCTCAAAACCAAAAGTGCTTTTTATGATCCCGGCGTCTTTTAAAGCGGCGCTTATTCTTTTAACTCCGTCGCCTTTTGTAATATTAAAAACAACAATTTTGGCATTTGAAGAGGGTTTTTTCCAAAAAAATTCTAATGTAAAATAGCCGGCAACGGTAACCGCGGCAAAAATTATAAAAATTAAAGTTATAAAAAAATATTTTACAAATTTCATTTTAAAAATTTAAAATTCTTAAATCAGTATACACGAAATACTATCTTTTGTCCAGCCGCCTGCTTTTAAAAATCAAACTAACCAAAAAAGCTATAGCTATCCCGCCTAAAATATCCGTCGGATAGTGGACGCCGACAATAATGCGCGATACTGCAACTAAAAAAGCGCCTACTAAGAACAAACTCCCCCATTTTTTATTAAGCCAAAAAATACTAAAAGCCAAAGTAAATGCAATTATAGTATGGCCGGAGGGAAAAGACGCCTCATGCGCCGATTTTCCAATTAAATTATTAATTCCTTCCATTGCGGCAAACGGCCTTAACCGAAAATAAACCATGCCGATAACTTTTTTAAGAACATAAGCAACGCCCACCGCCAGCCAGCTCCGTAGCCAAATATTTATTTTCCCAATCTTCCGCAAATATAAAAAATGAAAAAACGCTAAAATAAAAACAAAATAAACGGCAATAAAAATAAAAAGCGCGTCTAAATATTCGCTTTTTAGAGCCAAATCGTTAAAATATTTTAAAATCTCAATATCCATAATAAGATATTAGCAAAAAAACAGCCGGTGCGCCAGCTGTTATTTTTCCTCTTTTGCCTTCTTCTTTAAATTTCTAATTATGATTATATTTTTGCAAAGATTTTCTAAAATAAAATCCTCCAGTCCTTTTTTTACAGTTTCAAAATCCATGGACGTAGGATTGATATAGGCTTCAAATGAACTAAAGAAATTACCAACTACGGCTTCCAGAATTCTATCCCTCCACCACTCCGCATAATCAGAATTTAAATTCGCCTCTAACGCTGCTTGGCAGTAAACGCGATAAACCATGTCTTTCCGCAACCCGTTTTTAGCGACTTTCTTTAACCAATTAAAGAATATTCTTTCCATTCTCCTGAGAATTTTATGGGATGGAGCCCAAAAATCAATTGATGAATATCCAAAAAAATCGTGAAGCTCTGTATACTCATCCTCATCAATCGCCATTCCTGAATGAAGTCCGGATTCACTTACTATTTTGGAATAAATAGCAACAATGGACCGATCGTTTATTATTCTAAGAAAATACAGAAAAAATAACCGCTTCTCTGAATCCAACGGAACAGGAAAAAATATTTTTAATTTATTCTCACCCAAATAATCAACATCTTTTTCACCCCATTTAATCTTTGGCGAAACCGGTTCCGGAATAACAATACCTTTATTCTCTAGAAAAAAAAGTTTAGTTCTCCGGAGAACCCTCATAAGTTGCGCCGTTGACAGATTGCCGGCTACCACCAAAACCATCCTCTGTGGTTGATAAAATTTTCTATGCCACGCTCTTAATCTGCGGATTGTAAAAGAATAAATATTTTTAACTGTACCCAATATAGGAGTTCCCAATAAATGATGCGGAAATACTAATTTATCAGCAAACACCGTCCATTTATCATCATCGAGGATTTCATTCGCAACTATCTTTTGTTCATTCTGAAAAATTTTTCTAGAAAAATCCGGATTCGCAATGGCGTCTAAAGTTGCCCGCAATAATCCTGTCCAACGCGCATGTGGCAAGTCAAAATTATACTCAGTATAAGTTTTTCCTGTTCTTGGCGTTAGATCGGCACCGGTTCTTTCAATCTTGTAGGTAGCGAGGCTTCGCCTAGATGCTCCCTTCCCTGACATATACACTAAGTGTTCTAAAAAATGAGATATGCCATTGTTATCCTTGTTTTCATAATTGGGCCCACATCTTACAATTAATGCTCCGCTTACTTTCGGGGAATTAACCCTTTTTAAAATAACTCTTAAACCATTCGGCAGATAAAACTCCTCAATACGGTATTTTTCCTTTCCATCCATATTAATTCCTTTTGTTAAAGTTCTATTTATATCTTTCTATATCCTTGCATCTAAGTCAAATAAATTTAGAATTAAAAAAATCCCGTGTATTTGCGGGATTAAATTATTTTATGCGCCAAACCGTATGTAAGCGACTCAAGGGCATTAAATATTGTTCCCTTATTTAAATCTTCCTGAACTTTAACAATATTTTGCCCTGTACGCTCTGCAATTATCCGAACAAAATTCTCTTCAACTCGCCTTAAGTCTAAAGCCATGAAAGTAAGTTTTTCATGAGTCATTGAATTGTTAAACCGTCCCTCTGGCTTATGAATCATTATACTAGAGTTCTGTGTAATATACCTTTTACTGCCAGCTAAAAATATCGGCAATCCACTCGATGCAACCCTCCCTTCGGCAATAGTGATAATCGGAAAAGTAAAAAATTTTATGGCGTCATAAGCGCCTAGCGCGGAATCCGTTTCGCCGCCGGGGGTATTTAATACAATTTGGACAGCTTGAGATTTAGATTCCGATTCAAACTCTCCTAATCCCCTCAGCAATTCCTGCGTAAGCTCTTCGTCAATTTGGCCGACACATCTTATTAAACGATTTCTATTAAAGCGAAACTTTGCTGGCATTTTTGTCCTCCACTTTTTTACTGTATCAGATTATTAAAAAATAAACTACCTTTGGCAACTCGGGCACCAAAATGTGCCGCGGCCGCCGAGTTTTTCTTTTTTTATAACCCCACGGCATCGAACACATTTTTTACCCTCTCGTCCGTAAACTTTTAATTTCGGCACAAACTCGCCCTGTTTTCCATACGCGTCAAGATAAGCATCCGCTGAAGTGCCGCGGCTTTCTATAGCCGCATTTAAAATCTTCTTCGTTCCTTTAAAAATATTTTTTAATTCCGATTCTGATATATCAGCTACCCTTCTGTCCGGCTTTACCCGCGCGTAAAAACAAATTTCCGAAGCATATATATTTCCGATGCCGGCAACACACGATTGTTCCATTAAAACCTGCTTTATTTTCTTTTTGCTTTGGGCAAGCAGGCACATTTTCATTATTTTATAGGTGAAATCTTCAGAGAGGGGCTCGGGACCATAACCTTCTTTTGCAAAATACCCTTCCAACTCATTCTCTTTAAATAATTTTATAAAACCAAACTTGCGGTAATCTTCAAAAAAAAGATTTTGTTTCCCGGAAATTTCAAAAATAACATGCGTATGTTTTGTGGGAAGATCTTTCTTTCCAACCAGAAGCATCCTGCCGGTCATCTTCAAATGAAACATAAGAACTCTATCGTTAGACAAATATAAAAGTAAGAGCTTGGCGCGCCTGCCAACCTCTTTTATTTTTGCGCCTTTTACGGCGCTTATAAATTTTTCTTTAGAAACTTTTAACGGCCGACTTTCCCTGATCGTAATTTTCTCTATCTTTTTTCCCCTTATCTCTTTGTTTAACTGGCGCCGTATGGTTTCTACCTCTGGGAGTTCTGGCATAGTATTTCGATGATTATATCAACGCGTGTCCGGTCATCTCTGGGGGATGAGGCAATTCCATTACTTTTAAAATTGTCGGCGCTATATCACCCAAAATACCGACAGGCGGAACAAGTGATAAATCTGATCCCACGCCTTCCGGCAAACCCATATTTTGGCCTTCAAATTTTTCTCCAACAATTATAAACGGAACCGGATTTGTACTGTGTTCCTTATCCTTTTCTCCTGTTTGTAAGTTAGCAAGCTCCTCGCCATTTCCATGGTCAGCGGTTATAAACGCCACACCTCCAAACAATAGAACTTGCTCAATAATGTCTCCAACACATTTATCCAAAACCTCAACGCCTCTTATCGTTGCCTTTACATCTCCTGTATGCCCAACCATATCGGCATTGGCAAAATTTATTGCTATAAAATCATACTTCTCCTCTTTTATTTCTTTTATAACTCTATCCGCAAGCTCCCGCGCGGACATTTCCGGCTTCTGATCATAAGACGGAACGTGCGGTGAAGGAATAATAGCCCTATCTTCTCCCGCAAATTGGTCTTCCTTTTGGCCGTTTAAGAAAAAGGTGATGTGCGCGTATTTTTCAGTTTCTGCTATATGAAGCTGCCTTAATCCGTGATCAGAAATTACTTTTGCTAAACATTCACTAATTAAATCCGGCGGAAATGCAATCGGAACCTGCAAATCCTTTTCATAATCCGTCATTGCCACAAAATATACTTTGGGCCTTTTATCTATTTTAAAACCGTTAAAATCATCCGCTACAAAAACTTTCGTCATCTGCCTGGCGCGATCGGCCCTAAAATTAAAAAATACAACCACGTCGCCATCTTCTATTGTCGCAATCGGCTTTCCAAATCTTCCCTGAACAACCATTGGCACAAACTCCTCATCAAAAACATTTGCCGCGTAAGAAGCTTCCAGTGCTTTAATCGGATCTTTGGTTGCCGGACCAACCGCTTGCGCCATTGCCAAATATGCTTTTTCCACCCTGTCCCAATGATTATCGCGGTCCATTGCGTAAAATCTGCCGGACATAGAAGCGATTTTTCCCACTTTTAGTTCTTTCATTTTATCCTGAAGCTTACCAATAAAATCTTTTCCGGCATTATAAATAGTATCGCGTCCATCCATAAAAGCATGGACGAAAACATCTTTTACTTTTTGCTCTTTAGCTAATTCTAAAAGAGCATATAAGTGCTCTTGGTGCGAATGGACTCCTCCCGGAGACACGAGCCCGATAAAATGTAATTTTGATTTATTCTTTTTAGCTGTTTGGCAGGCACTCGATAAAGCCTGATTTGAAAAAAAAGAGCCGTCGGAAATAGCTTTATTTATCCGCGGCAAAGTTTGGTAATAAACGCGGCCGGCGCCGATATTTAAATGGCCAACTTCGGAGTTTCCCATTTCCCCCGCCCGTAACCCAACTTCTGTACCCGAAGCCGCGATTGTCATTGCGGGATATGTGGCAATAAGCCGGTTTATAACCGGCGTTTTTGCTTGTGAAATCGCATTAGCCTCCCCGGGTGGCGCAATCCCCCATCCATCTAAAATCATGAGTACCGCTGGTTTTGGTCGCATAATTAATTACGAGTTAAGAATTACGAAAAAATATTCATAATTCGCCATTAAAAATTTTCTTCTTCGATTTTCATCAATCTATTATATTTTTCCACTCTCTCCGAGCGGGACAATGAACCGGTTTTAATAAATTCCGCTCCGGAGCCAACCGCCAAATCAGCAATAAAAGTATCCGCAGTTTCGCCCGAACGGTGCGAGATAACAACTTTATATTTATTTTTTTGCGCTAATTTGATTGCATCTATTGTTTCGGAAAGAGATCCGATCTGATTTACCTTTATAAGTATAGCGTTTGCCACACCTTCGTCAATCCCTTTCTTCAGGCGCGCAACATTTGTCACAAACAAATCGTCGCCGACCTGCATTATTTTTTTCAATTCCTTTTTCATTAATTTCCAATTTTCCCAATTATCTTCCGCAAAACCGTCTTCAATAGAAATAATCGGATATTTTTTTATTAGTTTTTTATAAAACTCAAGGAGTTCTTTCGCGGAAAAATTTTTTCCGTCTTTTTTAAGGCTATATTTTCCGTCACCATAGAATTCGCTCGCCGCAGTATCAATTGCCAGGTCAACGTCTTTACCGAGCTTGTATCCGGCAGCCGTCACAGCCTCACCTATGAGCTTAAAGCCTTCTTCATTCGCCTTTAGATTGGGGGCGTAGCCGCCCTCATCTCCCACCTGCGTTCCCAAGCTGTGCTTTTTTAAAACTTCTTTTAAATTATGAAATACTTCTGCGCCCATCCGCACTCGCTCCCTAAACTTTTTAGCTTTTGGCAAAATCATAAACTCTTGAAAGTCCGCTACCCATCCCGCATGCGCTCCACCATTTAAAATATTCATCATTGGCTGAGGCAAATTCATTTTCTCAAAACCAAAAGTTTTATTTATGTACTTATAAAGCGGCAATCCCTGGGCTATAGCGCCCGCCTTGGCGCATGCCAATGAAACCGACAAAATTGCGTTTGCTCCCAATTTAGTTTTGTTTTCCGTCCCATCCAAAGCAAGCATCGCTTCATCAATCTTTCTCTGTTCCGTCACTTCTATGCCCTTTAAAGCCTGAACAATTTTTGTGTTCACGTTATTCACCGCTTTTAAAACACCCTTTCCACCAAATTTTTTCTTATTGCCATCACGAAGCTCCAAAGCTTCGTGGCTTCCGGTTGATGCGCCCGATGGAACCGAAGCGCAAACGGAAAAATTATCACAAAAAACTTCCGCTTCCACAGTGGGATTCCCGCGCGAATCCAGTATCTCGCGGGCCTTTATATTTTTTATTTTCATAATTATTTAATTTCAAACACCAAATTAACATTTACAATCACATCCAAACTGCCGGATTCTATTGACGATACGGAAGCATCACCCCCGCCCATTCCCATTGCGGCTTCTTTGGCATAATAAACCGCGCCGCCGTATCCTGGCGCGTATTCGCTAAAAGAAACAATTCTTCCCGGAGCGACACCTAATTTCTTGAATAATTCTTCCGCTTTGGTCTTTGCATTGTCTATGGCTTTTTGCCTTGCTTCCGCCTTTATGGTTTCCGGATTATCAATCGTAAATTGGACACCGCCAACCGTATTTGCCCCCAGTTCTCCGGCTTTTGATAAAATCGCGCCCGTTTTGTCTAACTCGCGCACCTTAACGGTCACAGATTGTGAAACCGTATATCCAACAATGTTGCTTATGCCTTTATACTGTTCATAACTATACTTAGGATAAATATTATAATTGGTAGTTTGTATGTCTTCATCTTTTACTCCGGAATCTTTTACCGATTTGATTATATTATTCATTTTTTTAGTATTATCATCTTGCGCGGCCTTTACCGTAACGGCTTCGCTCTGCACTCCCAAATTAATAACTGCGACATCCGGCTTTCCGGAAACCTTGCCCTGCCCTTCAATCGCAACCGTATATTGGTTTAATGGCGCGCGCCCGATATATCCATATTCGCGGGCGGCATTTCTGATTTTAAATACAAAAAATACTGAAAGAATAAGCAAAAATAAGCCTCCTAGGCATATTAAAACATACATTTTTTTATGGCATTCTTTGAGCTTGTCAAACATATTTATTAAGTTTACCAATTACAAATCAATAATTTTAAATTAAAAATTTGTAATCCGTAATTTGATAATTTCGTAATTAGAAATTGCGAATTAATTTTTGCAGTCCCGGCATTTTTTCTCCTCCTAAAAATGAGAGCATTGCTCCCCCGCCCGTTGATACCCAATCAATATATTTTTCCATTTTTGTTTGGTTTAAAGCCGCAATAGTTTCGCCGCCCCCCACGACCGCAAAAGTTTGGCCTTTTCCGCGGGAAGCAATGAGGCGCGCAAGGCTTATGGTAGCATAAGCAAAGGTTGGCTCCTCAAATAGCCCTAAAGGCCCGTTCCAAACAATGGTTTGGGATTTTTTAATGTGCCTAGAAAACTCTAAAACAGTTTCCGGCCCCATATCTAAGATGCTTTCATCCTCGCGGCAAAGCGCTTTATTTCCTTCTAACCGTATAACCCGCGCTTCTTCCGGGCGCTCCGCCCGGCCAACTACGACATCGACAGGCATCACAATCTTTTTATTTCTAAAAATCTTCTTCAGAATAGACGGTGAAATTTCTTCCTGCAGAGTCTTTCCGAGCTTATATCCCTGCAGTTTTAATATTCCGGAAATTAACGCTCCCCCTAAAAGAATGCAGTCAGCGGATTTTAATAAGCTTAAAATCAAATTAACTTTCGTTGAAATTTTTCCTCCACCCATCAAAGCAACGTAGGGACGGTTTTGTTTTTTTAAATTTTTCCGCAAGAGTTTTGAAAGGTTCAAAATTTCCGCTTCCAGGTTTAAGCCGGCATACGGCGGCAAATAGCTCTGCACGCCCCAAACCGAAGCATCTTCGCGATGTGAAACAGAAAAACCTTCATTTATATATACGTCGCCAAAATCTGAAAGTAACTTGGAAAATTTTTTATCACCTTTTGTTTCTTCAGTATAAAATCGGATGTTTTCCAGCATGTTTACGCCTTTTTTAATTTTTTTCAAAACATCCTTTTTGGTTATATCGTCAGCAATAAAATTTACTTGTTTTTTTAATATCTTCGCAAGATACTTTGCGACCGGCGCCAGGCTTAATTTTTTATCCCATCCTTCAGGACGGCCCAAGTGCGCTACCAAAATTACATCCGCGCCCTCTTTTAACAAATAATTTATAGTCGCTAAGCTCGCCTTTATCCGCAAGTTATCCTTAAAATCAATTTTTCCATTATTGATAGATAAATTATAATCAACCCTGACCAGGGCTTTTTTGCCTTTTAAATCCTTTATGTCTTTTATGGATTTGACTTTCATGGATTTTAGATTATTTCATTATTTCTTTCGCCATCTCAATCAATCTATTGCTATACCCCCATTCGTTATCATACCAAGCTAAAACTTTAACCATATTTCCTCCGACAACCTTCGTTTGCGACAAATCCACGATAGAAGATAAGGAATTTCCTAAAATATCCGTGGAAACCAGTGGCTCCTCCGAAACGCCGAAGATATTTTTCATAAGCGAACTTTTTGCGGCTTTTCGGAAGGCTTCGTTCACCTCATCAACCGTTACGTCTTTTTTAAGCAAAAAAGTAAAATCAGAAATTGAGCCGGCTACTACCGGAACGCGAACCGCCAAGCCGTCAAATTTACCTTTTAAATCCGGAATTGTTTTTGAAGTTGCTTCTGCCGCGCCCGTTGTAGTAGGAATAATATTCATCGCCGCCGCCCTTCCTCTGCGAAAATCTTTATGCGGAGCATCAACCAACACCTGGTCTGCAGTATAGCCATGAATTGTTGTCATCATAGCCTTTTCAATACCAAAAGAGTAGTGGATGATGGCCGCAACCGGCGTAATGCAGTTGGTGGTGCATGAGCCGTTATCAATAACATCTTCCTTCTTGCTGTAATTTTCAGCATTTACTCCTAAAATATAGGTGCTGATGTTTTCGCCCTTGGATGGGGCGGAAATAATAACTTTTTTAGCGCCGGCGGCTAAATGCATAGCCGCGCCTTCTTTGTCTCTAAAAATTCCCGTGCACTCCAAAACAACATCAATTTTTAATTTTTTCCACGGAAGCTTTGTAGGATCTTTTTCTGAAAAAACCAAAATCTTTTTCTTATCTACCATTAAATAATCCTTACCGGCCGATACTTCTTTGTCGTATGTACGATAGACTGAATCGTGCTTTAAAAGATAAGCTAAATTTTTTGGGTCGGTTAAATCATTTACCGCCACCCATTCAATATCCCTTAAATCTTTTCGGCCAAACCCGGCTTTAAGGGTATTGCGGCCAATCCGGCCAAAACCGTTTATAGCTACGCGAATCATATAAAATAGGTTAGGAATCAGATGGTAGCTGGTAGGTGATGCGTCGCTTTGCAACTCCTCAATACCTACAACCTACAACCCGCAACCTATAACCTGATTATTTTATTAAATTATACCACCTGAAAAAAATAGAGGGAAATATTAAATTTAAAAAGAGAGGCGAAAGCCTCTCTTTGGTTCAGCGGAATCATTTCGCCGGCGGGCGAAAACGCTTCACGCTAATAATGTAAGTATCCGTTCATCCTAAGAATGTATTCTCTTGGAATCTTCATATCATCAATGACTGACAACAGGGCGTTGTAAGCTTCTTGCAGCCTCGTTGTTTTATGCTCAAACTCCTCCGAGCTATACTTTTCCGCGATTTTTTGGGAAATGTGGCCGCCGTAGAGCGCCGGATGCGGAATTTCCGCAATTATCGCATCCGCTTTTATATTCCAGATCCTTAGAAGTATCTCCATAGGGACTCCGTACCGCTCCACAATCATCTGTTGGGCTATTTGTTTTATGAGCGGAAACTTAAAGCCCATATAGCCGCTCCGAACATCCGTGATTTCCCAACCGGTTATTTTTCTAACCATCTCCGTAAAGATCCCATTCAAAAGGACCCTGTCTATGGGCGTGTGGCTTTGATCGGACAAAGGATGGAAACGTGAACAGATTACTACATCCGCTCCTCCATCGAGTTTTGCTACGATTTGCGGTATATACCGCAAATCGTGCTGGCCGTCCGCATCCAGTTTTATTAAGTATTTAAAATCGATTCCCATTTCTGCGGCATAACGGAAACCGATCTTAGTAGAAACACCGACCCCTCCATTCTTTTTGAGGTGAACTACAAAAGGCGTATACTCCGCGACAATATTGGCGCTTTTATCCGTTGAACAGTCGTCGGAAGTGACAATCGTCACCTCATAGTTCAGGACTGTTTTCGGAATTTGCGACAGGATATCCGCCAAAGTCTCCTCTTCATTGTAAACCGGAATGAAAACTGCGATCTGCCCCTTCTTCTCTCTGCCAAGCGATTTCATCATCGCCCCCCTTTTCTGCCACAGCTTACGACTTTATATGAACGGATTGTCAAAGAGCATTACCAACATGCCTTTCAACAACCTCGAGTTGCTCGTGGGTATTCACTCCCATTCCTTCGATTGGATTTAAAATTTTTATAGAATTTACATTTTCTCCATTCTGTACCGCCAGGTTAACTAAATCAGTTAAATAGAACTCCCCGGCTTTATTATCATTTTTTAATTTTCCAATATTTTTCCAAAGCCAGGCGGGATTAAAACAATAATAGCTCACAGCAACTTCTTTGATTTTCTTTTCTTTTCTGTTTGCATCTTTTAATTCTATTACTTTTAAAATATTATTGTTTTTATCTCGCATTACTCTCCCGCAATTATAAAACTCTTTAAAATCGCCGAAAAAATCCGGAACTGTCAGCGTTGCTATTGAAAGCATAGCTTTTCTTTCGGTATGGCTGGAAATTAATTTTTTTAAAGTTTCAGATTCTACAAAAGGATGGTCACCGGGCAAAACCAATAAAGCGTCGTAGGCCTCATCAAATAAAATATTTTTTGCCGTCATAACGGCATGCCCCGTCCCCAACTGCTCTTTTTGAAAAATATAACGATATTTATTTTTTGTATGGTTTATAACCTCCATTGCTCCGTATCCGACAATTATCGTGGGCTTGGGACAAATTTCTTGGATGCTCGCCAGCACCCTGTCTATCATTGGGACATCTTTTGCTTTATGCAAAACTTTCGGAGTTGCGGAATTCATTCTCGTACCCTTTCCAGCCGCCAAAATAATCGCATGTATATGTTTCATATTGATTAAACGAAAGACGGCATCTTTCGTTAATTAATTTTATTAAAAATATATTTGCTAAATTCAATATCCATAAAATCCGTCCTTATCCCCCCATGCCCTGAAGCTAAAATTGCCGCGCC
>Ga0265297_10002686_pt1 | contig 35075 bp, 31 predicted proteins | sample Munlanlwell13791_FD_192502 | JGI IMG/M metagenome (GOLD analysis project Ga0265297, IMG submission 192502) | Leachate microbial communities from a municipal landfill in Southern Ontario, Canada - Leachate well 137-91 | ecosystem: Engineered > Solid waste > Landfill > Unclassified | place... | reverse complement strand
CGATTAGTAGATTTTTAATGAACATGCTTTCTAATTTCAGTATAAGCGATTTATTATATACTTGTCAAATGAAAAGTGATTATTACGAATAAATTATTTATGCGAAAAACAGAAAAAGCAGCATAGGTTAGCAACTTATTACACTTTTTATTATCCGCAGCAGAGGGCTACCCGGTAACCCGGCCACCAGTTCTCCCCGTTTCACTCATATATCTGCATCATTTCATAAATAATCTTAGCTGCTTCAGCTCTGGTCAGTTGATTATTTGGCTTAAATTTGTCACCCGAATAACCATCGACAATCCCCATCTGATTAGCCTTCATGATATAAGCAGCAGACCAATCGTCCTCTGCCACATCTTTAAACACTGGCCGATAAGCCGTGTCCATGAACACGTCGTAAGCCAGCAAAATAATTTTTAGAGCTTCTGCCCGGCTAACTGCTTGGTTTGGTCGGAAAGAACCATCACCGTAGCCAGCAATCAATCCCTGCTCTTTAGCTTTGACCACATAAGGAGCATACCAGGCCTTTTTGCTTACATCTTTGAAAGTTATCTTCAAAGAAGAGGTGCTTACCTTAACTTTGCGGGCCTTCAAGATCATCTTCGCCAGCTCTGCCCTAGTGATCGGGTCATCTGGCCGATAGTCTTCGTATTTGCTTTTATTAGTCACCCCTTTCTTGCGTAGATAGCTGACATATTCCGATGACCAGTGCACATATACTGACATAATTTTCTCGTCTATCGCCCCATCCTGGTCGCGCACCTGCACTTTGATATATTTTTGCCCAGGCTTGTCATAGTAAACGTACTTTTTCTGGCAAGAAATAAAGTCGGTATCAAAATCAATATCACCGCTGCCTAAGCTATCAAAATCAAAACGGCATTCCAACTTCTTAAATACATCTTGATTATCAAAAGAAGCAGTCGGATCAACCGTGAATCTTTCTTTCATAAAAGCATTATTAGGCGAAACTTCTGCCTTGGCCGCTGGTGGTGTATTTTTTACAATCATGATTTTACGGCTATAGGTGCCAACATCATTGTCTTGGTCCTTAACAAAAACTGCCACTTTCTTCTCGCCCGTGGAAGCAAAAACCTTGCGATAAGTAGAGGATGCTCTAAACTCGGTATCTGGCCGCAGGTCACCATCAAAATCCCAAGCATAAGTTAGCTTATCTTTGCCGTCTTGGGCATCCTCGCTTTCCTTGGCATCAAAACGAAATTCGGTGCTGATTGTGCCAATATCCCGATCAGTTTCAAAAGACGCTTCCGGTGGAGTATTGGCGACCACATAAACAATGCTGGTTACTTTGGAGGTGCGGTCATCCTTATCGCGCACCTCGATCAATGGGTGATATTGTCCCTCCTGCCGGTAGTAATAATAAGCTATCTTTTGGGTGGAAAATGGTGTGTCGAAAACACCATCGCCCTCGAAGTCAAAGCGATATTCTAGCCCACTTTTTTTGCCATCGCCATCTTCGCTGTCGCCAGCATTTAGTTTAAACCTGGTACCGGTGGTGCCAAACTCCGGGTCAATTTTTAAAACAGGCAGAGGCTCTTCATGGCTGTCAGGGAAAACCACAATTTCTTTTTGGGTAATATCTTTATTTCCACCACTGTCTTTCGCTTCCAAAGTCACCAAGAAAGCCCCCGGCACAGCGAAATTATGGGAAATCTTTTTATCCTGACTAAACACCGTATCCCAGCCGTTGTTCTCAAAATCCCATCTTACCTCTACATCTTTTTTGTCTTCAGGATCCCAGCTAGTCGATGCATCAAAATAAAAAGTGCTGCCGATCTTGCCCTGATAGCGATCAGCTGTAAAAGAAGCCCTGGGCGGATTACCAACCTCTTCTATTTCCGTTGCCCGCTCATAGACCCTGATCCTCCCCTGCGTGTCGGTCTCTGTAATATAGCCTTTAGCCTTATAGACATTACCAGTAGGATCCTTGACCTCCAACTTGGGAGCAAAGCTGCCGCCCTTGCTGTAGATATGGTAATCAATTAATTTGTCTTCCCAACTAGTATCAAACTCTCCGTCACCGTCAAAATCCCACCTGACCAAAAAGTCTTCCCGATCTTTATAGATATTACTGTAAGGGAAAGCCTGGAAACGAAAATTAGTCTCGGTAGTCCCCTCGTGCGGCTCTACTTCAAAATAAATATCCGGAGAAACCAAAGAAAGCACTGTGACTTTCACATAGGTTTTATCGATTAGTCCATAGCTATCCTGCACCTCCATTGTTACCTGAAACTCACCGGCCCGAGAATACTTATGAGAATATTTGGCACTACTACCCCAGCTGGTAAATACCGCATGATCATCAGCGCTATGGAAACGAAATTTCAAACCAGTTTTGGTGCCATAGCTATTTAAGCTAGCAGAGCCATCAAATTCAAAAACCGTATCCACTCCGCCTGCCATTATGCTGGCTCGCAAAGAAGCCATTGGCTTAAGCCCGGCCTGCACCAAAGCAGGAGTTAGAAACAAACTAATCGCTATAATGAGAGGGATAAAACGACGCATATTTCCTTTGGTTAAAAGCAATTCAAATATAGCAGAAAACATATGAAATGTCAATAGGAAACTTGGAAAATCTAACTTATAATTAGAAACAATTACAATAGAGTTTAACGCCCTAAAATATGCGCAAAAGTTTTAGCATTTGCCTTGTCTTACTTTTATTAGCCATCTTTTTGCTCCCACAAAAGGCTTTTGGCGATAATAGCAACACCGCCTCCCGCTTTTCCGACTTGCCAGAAAATAACTGGGCTTACAAATACGCTTCTTTGCTGGAAAAACGCGGGATGATGGAGAAAGACCCAGAAGGTAAATTCAATCCAGACCAGCCGCTTACCCGTGCCGAAGTTACCAAAATCATCCTGCTGGAAAAAGGAATACCCGTGAACGAAGAAGTAACAGAAAGCGGTTTTTCCGATGTAGATCTTACCAACCCATATCTACCATATATCAAAAAAGCTTTCGAGGAAGGCATCTTAAATGGCTATCCAGACGGCACATTCAAGCCAGATGGACTGGTCAACCGCGCCGAATTTATCAAAATAATCCTTCAGGCTCACAAGCAAGATACAAGCAATCAAGCTACTAATGAATTCTCCGATGTGCCCAAAGACGCTTGGTTTGCCGATTATATAGGCAAGGCTTTGAGCCTTGGCTTGGTTAAGGGAGCCGACGATGGCAAATTTTATCCAGAAAATAGTGTTACCCGCGCCCAAGCTGCCAAGATTATTTGTGAGCTGATGAAAAAAGAGAACACTATCAGTGAAAACGATTTGTCTTTCGCCGCCATGTCTGCTGAATCCGTGCAAGTTAAAGCCTACGAAGAATATGTATTCGCTATTATTAATGCCTTACGCGCCGAAAACGATTTGCCACCTTACGCCCTTAATCCAGACATCTCTGCTGTTGCCCGCAAACACGCCCAGTACCTAGCCGATAATAACATCAAGTCTGAGCATGCTGGTGAAAATGGCTCTACCCCCTTCAAACGGCTAGACGACACTGGTATTAGCTATGCTTATGCTGCTGAAAATGTCGCATGGGCAACCTCCAATCAGCGCAGTATTATGGAAACTCTGCTGCAAACTCATATCGACGAAAAATACGGCATGATGTCTGAGCCGCCAGACAAGCCCAACCATCGCACCAATATCCTAAGCACTTTCCACAACTTCAATCAGGTCGGCATCGGTGTGGTAATCAAAAACAGCAATGGCTCCACCGAAGTCCGCATCGTTGAGAATTTTGTGCAGGCGATCGAATAGAAGAAGGGTGATAAGAAGCTATAAAGAGCCGTGAGTAGCTGTAAGGATAACCAAAAATGGGTAGGTGCAAATAAATTAGCACCATGTTGCCCTTGCCTACTGTGTCATCCCTGCCCTGTATAGCACATGCTATACAGAACGGAGGAATATTTGAACTTGGTACTAAGATTATTCTTGGTTTATTGCCGAACAAAGCCAAAAATAAGGATTATAAGGATGATAAGGACTATAAAGATTATAAGGATATTTATACCCAACTCTTTTCTCCTATAGCCCTTATAACCCTTATCCTCTTTATCATCATTGTTCTTTGTACTTTGTACTTTGTACTTTGTACTTTGTACTTTGTGCTTTCTACTATTTACTAATCTACCTCCTAATTATCTTAACTCTCCTCTTTCAACACTCTCCTCACTTTCACCGCTTCTTTTTCTTTATCGATCAGCATATACAATCGCTCGAGATCGTCGAGGTCTTTTTTACTGAGTTTTTCCATGCTGCCCTTGGATTTAGCCAATATCTGCCGCACCCGCAAAGAAACTTCCTGGTGCAGCATTTTACCGATTGTATCTTCCACCCCCGAATCAATCTGTCGCCAAAGCTTTTTAGCTTTTTCGGCTGCTTCGCTGTCATCGCTCAACATCATATCAATCAGTACATCGAGAGATTTCTCTACGCCCATCTTGGCCAGCGCCACCACCGCTTGCATTTTTATTTCTGGGTCCTGATGATCAACAAATTCGTGGATTTTCTTGATCTCCTGCTTGGCTTTAATCTCGCCCAAAGCATAAAGCGTAGCCAAAATAGTATCTCGATCTTTTGAAGAAAGCATTTGTACCAGATCGATCAAAAGCTCCAGCCTATGCTCTGAAAATTGCCAAAGCGCAATAATGGCATTTGCTCGTATATAAGGATCTTGGCAGTCCAGATGTTTCTTTAGATAGTGGTAAATATTGGGGTCGTGAAATCTGCCGATCACAGCAACCAGATCTGCCTTAATTTCATCGCTCTCTTTTTCCAGACTGTCTAGCAAGAAAGGGATTACCTCCAAATGATTGGTATTGCTAAACACATTGATAATTGCTGATTTAAGAGATTTGGAATGTTCGCGCGCAAACAAAGACTGCAGCGCCGAATTCATCCGATAACGGGCGAATGCCTGAAAGAAGAACTGTTTGCCAATGTCAGAAAAAGCCGACAGGGTGTCAACTGAAGCTTTCTTTACAGCGATAGACTCGTGATCAAGGAGATCTAAAACAGCAGGAATCGTCCGCGGATCACGCAGTCTTTTAAGCACAGAAAGCGACTTGATCAAAGCGTCTTCGTCATTCCAAAAATATTTCATGTTATTGATAAGGTGGCTAGCCCCTTGTTTATGCCCCTGTTCTCCCAAAAGCTCAATAGCATTCAATCTCTCTAGATAGTGCGGTGATTTCAGAGCTCTCACTGACAAGGCAGTATAGTGCGACTTAAGCCGCCAAATCAAAACAAAAACAATCAGGGCAAAGGTAAGTATTAGAATTTCCACTGACAGCTCTAGCCCACGCCCATGGCTGTGCGCGAAATAACCTTCCAAAAGCAACAGAAGAACCATGCCGAAGGCACTGCCCAGAGGCAGAAGCCAGCCTTCGATAAGCTGCTTCATCTTTTCCCTGATGGATTCTTTGACCGCATAGTAAGAAGAGAGATAAGCGTTCTTATAAATAACGCTAGTAATATCAAAACCAAAGCGCCCTGTCGTCGCTGTTACCACATTAAGATGGCTCAACATGGGCAAGAAACTCAGAAAAGCAATACCCGGGTGCAGAAGCATGGTTTTGACTACGCCGAGCGCCTTTTGGATACGCGATGCGAAAAACCACTGTAGGACAATACCAACGCCCGACAAGGCCATTGTATAAATACCTAAGCCGTGCGTCAGCTTGTCTTCGCCATGGCTACCGTAGCTTATCGCTTTAGTAAATTGGAATTCTACCAGACGGAAAAGCGCGAATTGGAAAAAGACGATAATCGCCAGATATTTAAGGAAATCAACTTGGCGAAAATTGCCGACATTATCTTTAAGCTCATGAAAAATCCCCTTTCTCTCCCCTCCTCGCTCTAATTCTAATTCCAAAGTTGTTTTTTTATGCAGCTGTAAAGCAGTGTTCACGGCAAAAACTAAAAATAGGAATCCTGCCCAGATATAAAGCAGATCCGGCGTGTGAACATAACTGTGCAGCCATTGGCTAGTCAATAGACTGACCAGGCCACCACCAACAAGCCCACCGATCAGATCCGCCGATTCGATCACTGGGAAAGTGCGCTCAGACTCCAATGGGGTAAACTGTTCTTCGATTAACAGAGCAATGATAATCGCCAGCTGCGTCAGCAGGATAGAATATGCAAAAAACAAAAAGGCCCAGAACCCCAGATTACTTAAATGCACCAAAGGCCGAGCCATCACCAAAAAAACCAGAGCGAAAACACTTAGGGCCGCTACCATATTTTTCTTAGGTACTCTTTCCAAAAGGTGGGAAAAAACCGCCGTGCCGCAAATCACTAATATAGCATCGATAATAAACAGATAGGGCAGTTTGTCGATCCCCAGCCGCTGCGCGAACATGGAGAGCAGTACAGTATGCCCGATCACATGGCCGCTGTGAAAAAACAGCTTCAGTAAAAAAGAATAGCTAACCTTCGGCCACTCTTCTGGGCTGATGTTTAAAAGACGATTTAAGATCCCTAGGGTTTTCTTTTTAGTACTTCTGGCATTCATAACGGTTTCGTTTTTATTTTTATGTCATACAATTATAGCATAAATCAGCCCTGAAAGCAAGGTCAGATACGGCTGCCATCTTCTTAATGTTTAGGTTTCAGCATCAAGATTATTCTTGGTTTACAGCTGAAATAAGCCATCTATAAACTTTGTACTTTGTACTATTAACTAATCGGCGTCCCAAAAAAAATTTTCCCGTGAGCCGGCAACCTGCTTCACTGTTTAACTGCTTTACTGCTTACTGTCTTCGTACGGCACCACCTGACCATTGTGAATTGTCATGGCCCGCCAACCGACACCAACCACATCACCGTTCTTGTCAAAATGGTAGCTCCCCAATGTACCCTCATAATTTTTCAATCCATAAAGATAATCTCTGGTATTAGAAGTATCCAGCCCCACTGTTTTTATCGCATCTGCCAGAATATAGATACTGTCATACTGTGCGCCAACTAGATATTGGTTTTGTGGGTCACCAAAACGCTCTTTGAATCTAGCCAAAAACTTCTCGCCCTTCTCTCCCGCAACTCCTTGAACATCAACAAATATCACTCCCTCCAAAGCAGCGTCGCCAGCTGACTTCATGGTATCGGCCCCGCCAAAATATAAAGTCCCGTATACAGGATCTACCAAACCAAGTTCCCGTACCTGCTTTATTATCAGGCCGGCATTAAGATCGGTCTGAGGATTAATAAATATTACCTCTGGTTTTTTACTCTCGATCTTTAAAAGATGAGTACGAAAATCCTTTTGCTCCACATTGTAAATTTCATCAGCAACAACTTCCCCACCATTCTCCTCCATTTGCTTTATGAAACTATCTCTGACTCCTATCGCATAAGTAGAATTCTCAGATAGGACAGCAGCTTTCTTATACTTTTGAGAAATCAAATTAGCAGCAAGAATACCAGAAGCTGAATCATCAGGAACATTGCGAAAAATAAAATCACCAGCATTTGTTATAGCAGGATTAGAGGAAAAGGAAGCCAGAATAATTACCTCTGCCGCCTGCGCTATCGGGGCCGCCGCTAAAGTTTCATCACTACAAGCAAAACCAACAATCATTTTAACCTTATCAACATTTATCAACTTTTGAGCTGCTGTAGCTCCTCCCTTGCCACTACACTGGCCGTCTTCGATAACCACCTCCAGTCTCTTGCCAGGTATATAGCCGTTGCTATTGATTTCTTCCACCGCCAGCAAGGTAGCATTTTTTTGATCAGCGCCATAGCTTGCCCCTTCGCCCGTCAGCGGACCAATAAACCCTAGTTTAACTACTTCCCTTTTGTCACTATAACCAAGCTGTCTAGATATCTGACATCCTGCTAAAAATACCGGAATTAATAGTACGCAAACAATAGTCGTCAATGTTCTTCTCATGGTAATATGTTGTTAAATAAACATTATTTAATCGCAGTTATACATCAGTATTTGACTATAGTCAATCTGTTTGCTATAATTAGTGTCGTCAGAGTTGTTGACACTATTAATTTCATGACAGCAAACCTCCTCGAAATATTAATTCAGTCAGGTATTGGCGAAAAAAGCGCCAAAGCTTATTTAGCGCTTCTTGAAATCAAAACAGCCGCCGCTTCTGTGGTAGCGAGAAAGATTAACCTCCCCCGCTCCACTACCTACAATATCCTCAAAGGACTACAAAAAGAAGGTCTCGCTTCTGAAAGCAGGTCAAGGGGAACAACTTATTTCACAGCTACCGACCCTCGCCACATCCTCGATCGCAATCGAGAGATACTACAGAAAACAGAGGAAGCTCTGCCAGTATTTATGCAAATTGCTGAAAAATACCAACACACGCCCTATATCACCACATATGATGGCAGAAAGGGGTTAAAAGTTGCTCTTGGAGACTGTCTTCAAATCCCTAACAAAGAAACTTTGGTTTATGGATCTGCCGAAGAAACGTACAATTATTTCCCAGATTTGCCCGAATGGTTTATTAAGAAAAGGATAAAACAAAACATATTTTTCCGAGAGATATTAGAAGAAAGCGATTTCAGTCTCAATGAAAAAAGGAGCGCCAGCAAAGAGAAGCGAATAGTAAAGCTTTTACCAAAAAATGTGAAACTGGCTTCAGTCACTACCATCTATGACGACAAAGTTGCCATTATATCTTTCCAAAACGAAACAGCCGTGATCATCCAAGACCAACCCTACGCCGACACCCAGCGCCAACTTTTTGAGCTGATGTGGCAGCAGCTGAAATAGGCACAACCAAACAGAAAAGCTAGATCTTTGTTCATCCGCCGCAGCGGGGCTGCCGGACCCCCACCCCTGTGTCATTCCCGCCATTCGACTACCATTGCAGCTTTTTTTAGCGATAGTCGAATGCCCTGAGCGAGAGAAGCGAGTCGAAGGGGCAGCGAGGGGCAACCACTCATGGTCTTCGACGAAAGCGCCTTTGTCTGCCTCTTGAACCAAAGGCTCATCTGCCTCTGGCATGAGGCAGAGGAATCTATGGACGTGGTATCAAGCTAATTTTTGGTTTGTCGCTAAATAAAGCTACTCTATAAACTTTATACTTTGTACTATTAACTAATCGGCGTCCCAAAAATCCCACCCATCCCAGCCATGTCACCTGTCACCTGTGACCCGTCGCCCGTCACCTATCCCTCGTACGACACCACATGACCATCCTTGATTGTCTGTATCGAAAAAGAGATGCCGACCACATCGCCGTTCTTATCAAAGTGGTAGGTGCCAGCCGCGCCAGTGAAACTATCCAGACCATAGAGATAATCACGGATGCCTTTGCTGTCATATCCCGATTTTTTGATGGCGTCTGCGACAAGATAAAGCGCGTCATAAGTAGCAGCGGTGTAATGCTTCATTTGTGGCTCACCAAAACGATCGGTAAATTTCTTTAAAAATTCGGCTCCCTTAGGATTTAAAGATTCATCAACAAACGGCGTACTGAAATTCACGGTGCCATTCATAGCATCGCCGCCAGCCTCTAAAGCATCTTTGCTAGTAAGAATACCCACGCCATAAATCGGCACATCCCAGCCTAGCTCTCTTGTTTGCCTAACGATCAGGCCAGCGGCCACACCGCTCTGAGGATTAATCAGTAAAGCCTCGGGATTGCTCTGTTTCAAGCGCAAAATATCCGTACGGAAATCCCTGGTTCCGCTCAAAAACAGCTGCTGCTCTGTGATGTTTAGGCCGACTTCAGCGGCTGACTGCTGAAAGCGATGATGAATCGCGCTACCGTAGTCGTTATTTTCAGAAAACAAAGCGATATTGCTATATCCACTACCTTTGAGTTTCTTGGCAATAAAATCAGCGATGCCAACATCACTGGGAGTATTGCGGAAAACAAAATCGCCTGCACCGGTGAGATCGGGACTGGTCGCCGAAGAAGAGAATAAAATAACTTCGTTGCTTTCAGCAATAGGCGCTATCGACAAGGCTTCACTGCTACATCCTCCCCCCAATATTACCTTAACCCTATCGACGTTGATCAATTTTTGGGCAGCAGTGGCCGCCGCCATCCCACTGCACTGACCATCCTCAATAATAAGTTTAATCTGACTGCCATCGAGATAGTCGGATTGGTTGATTTCTTCAGTAGCCATGATCAAGGCACTTTTAAGATCATTGCCGATTTTGGCCAAGTCGCCACTGAGCGGGATCACATAGCCAATCTTGATTATTCCCTCCTTATTTTCTGGACCACTTTGACGGATTAATCGGCAGCCAGACAAAGCAATCGCTGAAATCAATAAAACGGTGAGAACAGACAAAATCTTTCGCATAGCAATCTGTTGTTAGATACTAGCTTTATTGCCTATTTTTTATCACATTTGCTTTACTTCTGTCAATGGCTATGGTATAATTGCTGACGGAAAATCCGTCGACAACCTCAACATGGAAAAAGAACTAATCAAAATATTGGCCGATTCCGGCCTTGGCAAAAAAGGAGCCATGATTTATTTGGTTGTTCTAGAACTCAAGAGCGCTACCATATCTACTATCTCCAGGCGCACAGACCTTCCGAGAGCCACCGTTTATGATACCCTAAAGGAATTACAGAAGAAGGGGTTTATCGGAGAAAGCCAAAAGAAAAAAGTCAGTCATTTTGTGGCTACTGACCCTCGTGTAATCAGTGAACGCAACCGTGAGCTTTGGCAAAAAACGGAACAGCTAATGCCCAAGTTAATCCAGCTCACCGACAGATATCAGAATATCCCCTATGTGGTTATCTATGAGGGGCCAGAAGGTTTAAAGACAGCTGCCCAAGAGATATTGAAAACAGCCAGCAACAATATTTCTTCTTACGGGTCCAATGAAGAACTTTACAACTATTTCCCAGACATAGAGCAATGGTTTGTCAAAAACCGGATTAACAAAAACATCGCCGCTAAAGAAATTATGGAATACAGCGACGCCAGCCTCAGTGAACTAAAGAAAGCAAAAAAAGAAAAACGCCAAATTAGAATCCTTCCTGAAGATTCTAAGCTATCCTCTTATACGGTCATTTATAATGATAAGGTAGCTATTTTCTCTTTCCAAAACGAAACAGCCGTGATCATCCAAGACCAACCCTACGCCGACACCCAGCGCCAACTTTTTGAGCTGATGTGGCAGCAGCTGAAATAGGCACAACCAAACAGAAAAGCTAGATTGTTCATCCGCCGCAGCGGGGCTGCCGGACCCCCACCCCTGTGTCATTCCCGCCATTCGACTACCATTGCAGCTTTTTTTAGCGATAGTCGAATGCCCTGAGCGAGCGAAGCGAGTCGAAGGGGCAGTGAGGAGAACAACCGCTCATGGTCTTCGACGAAAGCACCTTTGTCTACCTCTTGAGCCAAAGGCTCATCTGTCTCTGGCATGAGGCAGAGGAATCTATGGACGTGGTATCAAGCTAATTTTTGGTTTGTCGCTGAATAAAGTTACTCTATAAACTTTGTACTTTGTACTATTAACTAATCGGCGTCCCAAAAATCCCAACCATCCCACCAAAGGTGTCATCCCTGGCTTGACCAGGGATCTTTGAACGTGGTATCAAGCTAATTTTTGGTTTGTCGCTAAATAAAGCTACTCTAAAAACTTTATACTTTGTACTATTAACTAATCGGCGTCCCAAAAATCCCACCCATCCCAGCCATGTCACCTGTCACCTGTGACCCGTCGCCCGTCACCTATCCCTCGTACGGCACCACCTTACCATCTTTGATTGTCTGCATCGAAAAAGAGATGCCAACCACATCGCCGTTCTTATCAAAGTGGTAGGTGCCAGCCGCGCCAGTGAAACTATCCAGATTGTAGAGATAATAACGAATGCCTTTGCTATTCAGACCAACATTCTTAATAGCATCAGCAATCAAATAAACATTATCATAAGCGGACGCTATCAAAAAATTGTCCTGAGGAGCGCCAAAACGACTGATGTATTTGTTCATAAATTCAGAACCCTTGGGGTTCACATCTTTCTCTACTATGGGTGGGTTAACGGCGATCAGTCCCTCCATCGCCTTCCCTCCTGTAGTTAAAGCATCACTGCCAGTAAACACATAAACCCCGTAGACCTGTACATCCCAACTAAGCTCCCGAATCTGTTTTAGTATGAGGCCAGCGCCTACGCCCGTCTGAGGATTAGCAAAGATAGCGTCAGGATTTTTACTTTTTAGCTGCAAAATATCTGTGCGAAAATCTTTTGCCCCAGGTAAATAGGTTATTTCCTTAACAATCTCTAAGCCAACTTCCGGAACCCACTTTTTGAATCCGTTATGTAGCCCTAACCCATAATCGTTGTTTTCTGACAGTAAAGCAATTCTTTCGTGGCCACTTTTCTTGGCCAGCTCAGCCACAAACTTAGTAATACCATCATCGCTGGGCACGGTACGAAATACGAAGTCACCAGCTTTGGTAATTTCCGGGCTAGTCGAAAACGCAGAAAGCAAGATAACTTCTTTTTCTTCGGTAATAGGAGCAGCGGCCAATGTTTCCGTGCTGCATAGCCCACCAAAAATAACCTTAACATTATCTACATTAATCAACTTGTTGGCAACGGTGGTAGTCGTCTTGCCATCACATTCTCCATCTTCAAAAATAACATCCAGCCTTTTGCCAGGAAGATAATTGCTGCCATTAATTTCTTCCACCGCCATTATTATCGCATCTTTCTCATTTGTGCCATAATTAGCCCCATCACCAGTTAACGGACCAATAAAGCCCAATCTAACAGTTTCTATATTTTTATCACTAACTTCCTTCTGCCCAGCAAATCGGCAGCTAGCTAATACTAGCACCGATGAAACAGCCAAAATGGTGATTAAGCTTTTTCTAATCATGAGTTTACTTGGTTAAATAAATAGTATTCTAGATTAATTAATAATCTACACTTTGCTTTTTGTCAACCAATCTGTTATAATTACTGCCGACCAAACTATGGGCAGCTATAATAACAAAATGGAAAACCTAACCGAAATATTGACTCAGTGTGGTCTCGGCGAAAAAGGAGCAAAGATCTATCTGGCTCTACTAGAGTTTAAGATAGCAGCTATTTCCACTGTCGCCAAAAAGACTAATCTGCCACGCTCTACCACATACAATGTCCTAAAGGAACTTCTTAAAAAGGGGCTTGTTTCCGAAAGCCAGAAGAAAGGGATTAGCTATTTCGCCGCTGCCGACCCTCGCCTAGTCGTCGATAGAGCCCAGGAAGCATGGCAAAGAGCCCAAACGGCTGCCCCCCAGCTACTAGCCATTTCTCAAAAGTACCAGAATTATCCCTATGCCACTTTTTACGAAGGATACGAGGGCATCAAATCGTCATGGCGAGATTCTATCCGCACCCCTGATAAAGAGATTTTGGCTTACGGCTCCATCAAAGACATTTATGACTACTACCATGATTTCAATCAGTGGTTTATTAAAGAAAGAGTAAAAAAGAAGGTAAGCGTTCGGGAGATTGGCGATTTTTGTGACGCGAGTTTCCAAGAAAAGAAAGATTCTGAAAAAGAGTTGCGCCAGGTTAAGATCTTACCCCCAGAAATCAAGCTGAACGGTTTCACTATTATATATGACGATAAAGTGGTAATCGCTTCATTCAAGCATGAGACGGCTATCGTCATCCAAGACAGAGAACACGCCGACACCCAGCGCCAGCTTTTTGAGCTGATGTGGCAGCAGCTGAAATAGGCCAAAGCTAAGCATAAAAGCTGGTTTTATGTTCAATTTTGTTATTCGTAATTATCACTTTTCACTTGACAAGTGTGTATCAGATAGATTATATTGGAATTAGAAAGTATGTTCATTAAAATATTCACATATTCCCCTCTCCGCTCCTTTATTCCTCCCCTCTTTCTCCTCTTAATTCCCCTCCCCTTGAGGTGAGGGAGGCTTGCCAACCGAAGCTTTGCCCTCCTTCGCTAAAGCTACGGAGGGCAGCCTTCCATTTCCGACTTGCTTCGCACCTTTGGTGCTTGCTCGTCGCAAAGCGAAGGCTGGGGCTAGGGGAGGGTGAAAAGGCTAGGTGAGGGGGTGAAAACGTCGACGCCAAATTAACAAGAAACCAGCCTCCAAAATTTCTGTATTACGAACTAAACATTCCCCACTTAGTCAACCTCCGTTATATTTTTGCATAGATAAGCCAAAAAATAGGCGTGACACCACTTGACAGTTGAAATTCGAGAAAAACCCCACCAAAAACTTCGCGGGTTCAAGTTTGCAACTTGAACCAGTCGTTTGGGTTTTCAGCAGCAACGCTAATTCTTGGTTTGCCGCTGAATAAAGACATATGTCCCAAAAATCACAAAAATCCCAATCGTCTCAAAAATCCCCCTAAAAACCCGTATTACAGAATTTTTTCTAAGTCTTTTAGTCAAATCTGGCTGATATGAGCCACAAACCCCTGATTTTTCCATGCCAATCCGTCAACGAAAGTGCCGAAGACAGGGAGAGTCCAGAAAAAACTATTAATTTCCCATCAACGTTTCCCAATCACCACCAAAAACTCCCCCTCCTTCGTGTCGTCCCCGCACCCCCTTGTCATTCCCGCGAAAGCGGGAATCTCAGAACGTGGTATCAAGATTGTTGCAGTTTATTGCTGAATAAAGCCCTGTCCCAAACCTCCCAAGAATCCCAATCATCTCAAAAATCCCCCTGTAACCCGTTATAATCCTTACCTGCCGCCCGTCACCCATCGCAGATCCACCACCCCACTACCAGAGATTTGCACATCTTCCGGCACCAACACCCGCCTCTGCAAAACACCAAATCTCCTCAATTCCCATTCCGCAAATTCTTCCACCGACAAGCTCTCCACTTGCTCCAAGACGCTGCTAACTGCCTTGACGGTCAGGCTATCCGGGCTGATCTCCACCTTGCCGGTCAGGTTGCTATTATTCTTATTGAGCTCGACTGGTACCGATTTCTCTTTGACCCAAGACTTGATGTCCAGATAAACCACCGGCGGCTTGCCAGTCACTTCCACTTCTTCCACCGCCTTTCCAGCGATAGTTACTGGTACCAGTTTTGCTTCGAAGTTCTTGCTTTCCTTCTCCTCGCCAGAAAGCTCGATCAAAGCCTCCACGCTGGCCACCATTCGCACATAGCTATCCGGCCCCTCTACTCTCACTTGTGCTAGATCAGCTTTTGGCTCTTCATAACGATAATCCGGATGAGCCTTCCCGTTAATCACTAGACTAGGGACAAAAGTCTTGTTAGTGACCCCATCAACCACCACCGTGACCAAGCGCGGCAAGACACTAGCAACCCGGATATCGCGCTCCATAGGCGCCACTTGCACCGGCAGCTCATAAGTCCCCGGCCGCAGGCCGCTCAAATCAATGTAAGCATTGAAATTATCGGCTTTCAAAAGCCGCAGATCATTCTGGGAAGCCCTGATCTTTATCTTTACTTGAGAAGGAGTAATGCTGACGACTTCCGATTGGACCGGCTGATTAAATACCTCGATTGGGATATCATTAGGGAAACTGTTGATCCGCTCCACCGTGCTGACCAACACAAACCAAAACAAAAAGGCCAAGACCAGAGATCCTAATTTGATATGCCAGTTATTGAAAATTAAGCCTGTTAACATATTAAGTTTGTTTCTTCTTAGTTTTTAACTTCTTCTTTTCTTCCTTAGCTTCTTCTGCTTCGAAGCCAAGAATCTGACGCAAAAGCTTAACCAGTCGCTCCGGTGTCAGATCAGGAACCAATCTCCCCTGATAGGCCAAAGAGATAGCCCCGCGCTGCTCCGACACCACGATCACCAAAGCATCTGTACTTTCAGATAGCCCAATAGCCGACTTGTGCCTGGTCCCCAGGCTGCGATCATTAACTTCGGTGCTAAGCGGCAAGATACAACTGGCTGCCAAGATCTTATTTTCATTTAAGATCACCGCCCCGTCATGCAATGGCCCCTTGGGATTAAAGATAGATAGCAAAAGCTCACGGGAAATCTCGCTGCCCAGTGGCACCCCAGAGACCAGATACTCGTCCAGAGGAGTCTGGCGCTGCAAAACAATCAGCGCGCCTATCCGGCGCCGCGCCAGCAATCTCGCCGTTGTCTTAAACACATCCAACAGTTTTTCCCCCTGCATCTGCCGATGCCGCCTAAAAATCTCTCCCCTGCCAATTTTTTCCAGCCCCAGCCTCAGCTCTTTTTGAAAAACAATCGGGATCGCTATCGCCAACAAAGTAAGCGCTTTCCCCAAAAGCCAGTTAAGTGCCACCAGATTGAGCAATCCAGAGAAAAGATAAAGCAGAACAAAGAATATCAACCCCAAAATAATCGAATAAGCCCGCGTACCGCGCAGAAAAACATAAAGATAATAGAAAATTACCGCTAGAATTAAAATATCGAAAATAGCCGCCGGATATTGGGCCGGGTCAAACCCCTGTAGCAAATAAAGCGTCTTATAAAGAAGGTAATTAAACATAAGCCAAGATCTCAAGAATAATAACTATCAGGTTATTGATGGCATGAAAGATGATCCCCGGATAGACCGATTTATTTTTCCGGTAAAGCCAATTAAGAATCAGCCCCAAAATAAACAACGGAATAATACTGCTTAATTCTAGATGAAAGATGGCAAAAAGCAAAGCGCTTAAAATATTGCCCCAGCTGTGCCCCAATCTGTTTTCAAAGCCAGCCAAAACAAAGCCCCGAAAAAATACTTCTTCGACTACCGGAGCCACCCCTGCTGCCAAAACCAAGAAAGCCGCAATGCCGCCTCGGCCGAAACCAAATAAGGAGACATGCGAAATCTGCTCCTGATAGCCGGGCAGCGAGCTGCCCAATAAATAAGCTAAGATGCTGGCCAACAGTCCAAACAAAAAGAAGATAGCAAACCCCTTTAATATAGATATTATAGCGCGACACCAAGCAAAAGAAGTCAGTCCTAATTGCTTTTTATCAGCCTTGCGGCGCCATCTGGTAAAAAAGCCCAAAGTGACCGCAATGACCAAATACTGAAATATCAGCGCAAAAAGAGGCATGGGCGGTTGCAAGATATTTATCCCCAAGACGTCCACCAAAGCGGAAAAAACCAACATCACTACCACTATAAACAAGCAAGCCCAAATAGTCTCCAAAAAAGACCACGGTACCGAAACAGAATACTTAACTTTCTCCATCTTCGACGCTCAGAGCATAGGGATAATAGCGGACAACTGGCTTGCCGCTTTCAACTTCTTCAATAACCACCACATCAATCCGATAATCTTGTCCTTCTAGCTTATTTGTTTGTAGATAGGCCTGAACCGCTTGGATAATCTTTCTTTTCTTGCTAGCCGTGATCGAATCCTCCGGCAAACCAAAGCGGCGCGAGCTGCGCCATTTCACCTCAACAAATACCCACTCTTCTTTGTCTCTAGCGATTAAGTCAATTTCTCCCTGCCTCACCGCAAAATTACGCTCAACAATCTTCAGTCCTCGCCTTTCCAAAAAACAGCTAGCAATCTTCTCCCCCCTCTCTCCTAACTCTCTTTTATTGCTCACGGTGCAAAAAAGTTACATGCTTGCGACGATCAGAGCTACGCAGACGGCGCCAGATAAAAAGCAGGCCAACAATGGCAAGAACAATGCAGATCATCTTATCAAAGTTATGTTCCAGCAAATAATAAATATCTTGCTCATGGTGGTAAAACTCCAAGACAAAACTTGCTAAGCTGTAAAGAATCACCCCGCTAAAGAAGTAAAAACCGGAAACCAGCGGCCAAAAGCGCATAACCATAAGAATAATGAAAATCAAAAGCGCCGCCGCCGCCGCATATAATTGCAACGGATGGATCTTGATGCCAGAAAGTTGAAAATCAATATTTTGAATCACCACCCCCCACGGGTGTTGGGTCAGCTTGCCATAAAAAGAGCCAGCCATAAAATCACCGACCCGCATAAATATCATCAATAGAAGCAGTGGGAAAATGCTAATATCTAACCATTTATAAACATCCTCATGTTTGCGGCGCAACACCCACACCAAAGAAGCGGTGAATAAAAGGGCACCACCAAAAAAAGAAAAACCAGCATGTAGAAAGTCCCATAGTTCAGAAGGATTTTGCCGCAGCAAACCATAAGACCAGATAAACTTGTAACCAACCGCTCCCAGTAAGAAGAAAAACAAAAACACCAAGATAAAACTGTCAGCAATCACCACTGACATATTATTTTTCCTTAGCAGGCGGCGCCAGTACAAAAAGCTGACAAGCAGGCCAATAATAAGGAAAACTCCATAAGCATGGATGGTAATCAGCTGGTTTTGGAACAAGATTGGGTACACCGTCAATGAATAGTTAATAATAAATAGTTAACAGAAGAGGTTACGGGTTATAGCAACCAAGCCTGATGTTAATTGCCCCTGTTGCCCGTCACCCGTGACCCAATATAGCAGAAACCGGCTCACCAAACCACCAAATCTCCAGCCAAATCCGTTCGCCGAACGTCTACGCCAAAACTATCTAGCCTATCCAAAACTTCTTGATGCGGATGCCCATAGTCATTTACCCCCACTGAGATATAGCCAAATTCAGGCTTAACCATCTCGAGAAACCCAGGTCTAGACGAAGTATCTCCTCCATGATGGCCAACTTTTAGATAAGAAGCGGTTAGACTAACTTGTTGGTCAATCAACTTCGCTTCTACATCCTTTTCCATATCCGCTGCCAGAAGAACCGTCTTATCAGGCGTCAGCAGCTTGGCCACAATAGAAGTATTATTGAGATTCTGCTCCCGAGCATTTACCAGCTCGTTTTCCGCCAACGGATAGATGATATCCAGCAGATAACCATCACCAAAATTATAATCCCGCCCAGCCCAAGCGACTTCCACGGGAATATGCATTTCCTCCAGCTCGTTTAGAAGGGCCAGATAGGTCAGCGAGTCATAAGCAGTGCCGGTAAACAGCACTTTACCCACCTGATAGTATTTCAGCACTTCTGCCAGGCCAGCCACATGGTCCTGATGAGGGTGAGTCAATACCACCATATCCAGCCGCCGGTCAAAGAAAGGCATCTGCTGGGATAGCTTACTTAGAACAGTATTACCCGGCCCTCCGTCGATCAAAACCCGCTGCCCCTGCGGAGTCTGCAGGTAAATACTATCTCCCTGCCCGACATTGAAAACCACCAATCTTGCCTGACTTTTTGGCAGCTGCCAAAAAACCGCTAGACAAAAGGCCGTAACCAAGACAAGAAGCAAGATGAGGAATGAACGCATGGTAAAAGATAATAAAGATATATTGGGTCACAGGTTACAGGCCACTGGTCACAGCAACCGACCTCCGCATTAATTGCTCCTGTCGCCCGTTGCCCGTTGCCCGTTCACCGCTGTCGGTACTTCCTCTAGCGTCACCTTAATATCGATATTCTTGCCATCTCGCCGCACTTTGAAAGTAATCGTATCACCGACCTGATGTTGAATAATCGCTTCGTTGAGAGAATTATCGACTGTCAGGTCTTGGCCATCAGCACTTAGAAGAACATCGTTGATTTTCAGGCCAGCCTTCTCGGCTGGGCTACCCAGCAGTACTGCAAATTCTTTCTTGGAGAGATCGCCAACCAAAAGCGCCCCATGAGTAACATCAAGCTTTAGCTCTTTAGCCTTCTCGGCATTTAACATAACGAACCGCACGCCCAGATATGGCCGGATAATTCTCCCATGCTTCTGGATGCTTTCCACCACTGGTTTCACATCGTCGATGGCGATAGCAAAGCCGATATTAGTTGCGCCTTGCTCAATAGCAGTATTGATACCGACCACTTGGCCCAATAAATTAACTAACGGGCCGCCAGAGTTGCCGGGGTTGATCGCCGCGTCAGTCTGGATAAGACCGGTCAGGGTCTCAGACTGGCCTTGGCCGTCGCCAGCAGTAATCTGCCTATTGGTAGCCGATACTACTCCGACTGTCACCGTGTTTTCATATTCTGCTAAAGCATTGCCGATAGCAATCACCCTCTGGCCCGGCTTTAAATCAGAAGAATTACCAAACTCAACTACCGGCAGATTTAGCTTCTCGCTACCCTCTTCTGCCTTGATCCTGACCACCGCCACATCATTGAGCGGGTCAGTGCTAGCCACCTCGGCCGAGTACTTCTTTCCGTCCCGTGTAATCACCGTATATTCTGCCTGCGTATCGCTGATCACATGCTTGTTGGTCAGAACCAGCCCATCAGATGTGATGATAAACCCTGTGCCGCCGCCAACAGTTCTTTTTTCTGTCTTTGGTTCAGCTGATGGCTGCTGCGGCACCATGCCGGGAAAGCCAAAAAAGTCATTGTTGAAAAACAAAGAGAAGGGATCGCGCTCATAAATCTGAATATCTTTGGTGGCAACAATCGAGACCACTGAAGAAGTTACTTTCTCTACTGAATCAATCACCGCCGAATCCTCATCTACCTGAACAACTTGCCGCATTTTCTCCACTACGGGCTGAGAACTACCTTCCCCCTTCCACATATCTACTAGATAAGGCACAAACTGATGATTGGTTATCGCCCCGCCTAGTAGACCGAAAATCAGGCTTATGATAATGGTGATAATATAGGGAGCAACCGAAAAGCGTTTAGTTTTGGCCATAGATAATAAGATTAGATAATTACTGAGCTTTCGCCGCCAAAGCGGCTATATATTCTTTAATTTTATCAACTATTTGCTGCGGTGTTAAACCAGTCGTATTGACATACAAGTCATATTGATTTTGCGGATCAGCAAAAGGATCGATACCATAGAGTTTTTTATACCGTCTGCTATCCATCTTTACCCTTTCTTTGTTGGCCTCAACAAGCTCCTGCAGCGTAGAATAACCCTTTTCACTGCGGCGCTGATCAGCAAATATTCTCTTTGCTCCCTCTCGAAAAGAAACATCAAGATATATAGTAATGATTTCTTTATTTTTAACCTCCCCGCGTATCTCGGCGGCCAAAGCCCCGGCCATCCGACCATCCAGAACAAAACCATCTTCCTGTCTGAAAATCCTTTTGGTTTCCTCATCAACCAATAAATCAATTTCACCCGCATGCTCCTCATCATATTTACCCAGATCCACAATGGTCATCACCCTACCACCAATTTTGCCGCTCTGTGCTAGCTCCCGCCTTATGTCCCCCACTGAATGAAACTTTAAATCAAAATCCCGCGCCAATGTCTTGCCGATTGTCCCCTTCCCCGATCCCGGCGGACCCATTAAAGTAATTAACATTGATTTTTAGAAATAAATATGATATAATCATAGTGCTTAAAGAAACCCGCTTTCTTTAATATAACACCATTTAAGTCCCTTTGCTAGTTAGTATACCTTGAAAATCACACTAGTTTTTGCTATAATATAATGATTTGTTCTTTCAAAAATCGCTCAAATCAATCATCCCTACCCTTTTAGAGAAGTGAGGGAAAGGAGGGCTTAACCTCGAAACATCTAGCTATTTGTTTAAAATCAGGTAGTTCAGAGCTTTGCAGGTTGAGTCTTCTTTCCCCTTACTTCTCGGTCAGCCGGGAGCCAATCCTCCCGCACTAGCCCTGAAGCCTCTTCCCAGTAAAGGTCTTTGACCTCTCTGGCGAGGAAGGAAAACAAAAATAAAATGGACAAAAAGATCAAATTGCTCGCTTCGGCGAGTGAAGCGATTCAAAAAACCAAAATCAAAAACTCTAGGTGGGCTCTTTCCAGCCCAAAGAGAGGTGAGGGATCCTACTGCCTTCGTGGTTGGACGACAGTAGAAACCCCTGCCCTTCAACCGACTTCTGGCCGTATAGTAATATACGGTTTAACAGGAGCAACCGATTGGTAGGTGTCGCAGGAGGTGGTCATCCACCTCTACTCCGGGTTCTAAATCTTTTAAATCCCGGGCAAGTCTCAGGATGACCGCCTCCATTCTAAAAAATGAAGGATAATAAAGACGATAAGGATTGTAAGGATAAGGCAGATATGATAGAAATTCGCCTTCGCCTGTCCGCCCATGGAGGAGCGAATTGCCGGATATGCCAGATTTGTTGTATCTGGCGGGCGAGACCTGTAGCACATGTCCTGTAGTACATACTACAGGGCGAGGATGACATCTTTTTTTTCTGGTAATGTTCGAGTAGGGGCTCGAACCTACCCGAGAATAATAAATAGTTAATAAAAGTTGGCCTCGGGAAAATATATTAACAGTAAAGTTATTATCTGACCCCGTAGGACAGAAACATTATTTATTATTAACTAAGTATTATTTACTGTCTTAGGTTCTTTCTATTTGAAATTCCTTCCACTTCCCTTCTGCTTCCTCCCACTCTTCTTTGATCCCTTCTATTTGCCCAAATCTGGGACCCAGCCAGCAAAGCCGCAAGACATACTCCAGGTCTTCTTCACTGCCTTCCAAAACTATTTCCACATCACCATCTGGCACATTGCGCACATACCCAGTAATTGCCGGGTATTTTTTGTTATGAACCGAGCTGCTATTCAGCCGGTCAATATTGGTTTTTACATAACTGCGAAAACCGACTCCTTGTACCTGCCCGGTGATAATTAGTTTTAGTCTGCGCATTATTTTTTAGCTTTAATACTGCTCCACTTGCCCGGCAGATATTCCTCTTGGCTGTAGGTAGAGAACTCATCGGTGTCCAAAGCAAACAGGAAGTATTCTATATCTCGGCCGGTGCGCTGGATAATCTCGCTGTAAAACTGCCGGCAGCAGCCGCACGCAGAAACTGGCTCATCACGGAATTTGTCACTAACCAAACCCAGATGAGTGATATTACGATCGTCATTGGCTAACGCACAGACAAAAGCCGCCATCTCAGCATGCACATTCAGACGATGCTCAAAGCTGCCATATTGACCAGCAAAATAGATATTGCCCTTGTCGGTCAATACCGCCGCTCCGTAGCGCGTCCCCTGATTAGCAGCCAACATCGCCCTGTCCATGCCTCTGATAGCACATTCTTTGAGAATCTTCTCTAGCGGCTCCCCCTGATATTCAACCTTATCGCTAGCTGGCTTTTGCGATTTGATGAAATCAAGATCTAGCATCTCTGGCTGATAACCCGGCAAATAATTCCAAACATCAGGGATGTCGATTAGTTTTTTGCCTTCGCGAGAATAAACACTATAAGCAATTTTGGTACCAGTACGAATATAGTGGTCTACCAGCACCTTGATTATAAGCGGGTTTACTTGCAGGCGCGATTGGCCAATCGCGCCTTCTGTGTCCAGCAAAGTTATAACTTCTTTTATATAAGGATCACCGCTATTCATCGCCAAAATCAAAACCGCATGCTCAGAAGTAATATCAAGCATGTGATTGTATGACTCGATATTACCGCAGACATATTGTTTGCCTAACGCCGAAATAGCCACCGACACGCTGCGTGGGTTCTCTTTTTTTTTGAGAAAACAAAGATGGCGCGATTTTGCTAGCAGATCGAGATAATCAGAAGGATTCATAATTTGATCTTAGCTTAGATATACTCAAGCCGGCTTTCTCCCAGTTATAGTGCAGCACCTTGCGAATAAAGTTATTTAGCAGATGAATCTTGTCTATATCTAAAGAATTAAACTTTCTTTCGGCCTCTTTGCTGGTCAACCGTATCAGTGGATGAAAAAGCCGCGGTAGAGCGTAATAAGGCAGCATTTCTTTCTTTGATTCAACGACGATAGCATCAGTCGGCCTCTGCTTATATTCTAGACTGTAATCAACCCGGTGCACACCATCACATATAACATAAAAGTTTACTTCTCCGTTTAATTTAGAGCCATAGTTGATGATCTCCACATTGTCATGGAATATATCCATAAACCTTATAGAGCTAAGCTCATCAATATAAAAATCCCGCAAAATCCGATCAGCTAAATGATGCAGATTACCGTTAGCATCTTTAGTGTAGCGCCCCTGAAACTTTCTAGCCATAGCGTCTAGATCTAAAAAGCCCTTTTTGAAAACAAACGCATGTTTTTCGATAATTGGTGAACTGATATGAAAAATACCCCTGCCCGGCCAAGCATAATGCGCACAATCCATCCCCAAACTGCCGAGCGTTAGCTTGTGTTTGTTAAGAAACTTCTCTACCTGATCTAATATGGCAATCTGATTATCATAAATCGTCGGCTGGGAAGTGTATAAAATATGCTCCTTGCCCCCATGGCGGATCGTTGGCAAAGATTTTTCATTTTTGCGCGGGTAGATTTTGGCCAGAGAAAATTGAGCATCAGAATAAGGCAAAACTGGCCCACCAGCAGCATCATAAGCACCGCGATATTCTATACGCCGCAGCAGATTGAAAAACATGTCTTTGGGCATGATATCCAGCAGCACCAAAGATTGGTCTTGACTGCCCTTGATAGATTTTTGAGTTTCGGTCATAGAAAAACTAATTCAAAAAATATTGCTCGATATCCAGCACTGTCGGAAGCTGCAAGACGTCCATGTCTGGATCAACGCTATTAGTATTGACCAGCACTGCTTGCATGTCAAGGCTGCGGGGCACTAAGACATCCACCTTCGCCCGATCGCCGATATAGACGAAGTTTTCCGGCTGTAAATCTGGATACTGCGACAGCCAAAGAAGAAAAGCTTCTCCATCGCTTTTCTTGGCTTCATCACGGGTAATCAGATGTTTAAACAGACTGGCTGGCATTTCCAGCTTAGCTAATTTACGGCCGACAATGTCTCTGTTGGAGCTGGTGATCAGATCGACGCAGTATTTCTTGCCCAATCTCTCCAAAAATGCCGGTATCCGCGGATCGGGATTTAGATATTGCACGACATTGGCGTTTTCTAGTGCCTCTTGCACTAGGTCCGGATCAGGAGGAATACCTAAGGTTTTCAAAGTCTGGGAGCCGCTTTGTAGCTTTTCGTATGTTTCGTTCCACTGCCGCATCGCTTCTCCAAAAGATATTTCTTTGATCTGCGCAATCCGCCCGGCAATATAGCCCTGCACTACCCGATTAATATCCTCTGATTTAGGATAAAGAGTATGGTCAAGGTCGAAACCGATGACTTTAATTTGTTCAAACATGGTTATTGGCTTAAAACATTTTGAGCCTGCCAAAGAGTTGTCTTTTTGATATCAAAAAGAGAAGGTAACTGGACAACGCTAATACCATCTTCAATTTTAGGATTATTAACCAAGACTGCTTTAATGCCCAGGCTTTGGGGAACTTCTGCGTCAACCGAAGGACGATCGCCGAAATAAAGGAAATTTTCTGGCCTCAAACAAAGATATTTGCTCAACCAAAGCTTATAAGCCCCACCATCGATCTTCCTACCATCTTCGGCACCAATAATCCAACCAAAAAGATCCAATGGTATGCCTATTTTCTTTAGCTTCTCTCTTGTCGAAGCCATGGTCGACCCAGTAATCAAATCCATGGAGATAACTCTACTGGACAAATCTTTTAGAAATTCTACTGTTTCTGGGCTCGGTTCAATAAATTGGGTTACATCGGCTTCATCCACCGCCGCATCCAGTAACTTATCACCATCGCTTATTCCCAGCTCACAAAAGGCCTTAGTGCTGCTTTCCAGTCTGCTATACGCATCTCTAAACATGTAAGTCGCTTGCTTACCCGTAACGCCAAGATGGCCGGCTATTTTCCGGCCCAAACACTCGGCGATAGCCATATCCATTTTTTCTGATCTGGGGTACAGAGTATGGTCGAGATCCAAGCCAACAGTCTCTACACTCCTGACGCCGGGAATTTCTATTAATTTTTCGTGCATATAAACGGGGCATAAAATAATACCAGCTCACCCGGCGGATAGCCGATGGCTTCACTATATCTGGCACCTAGATAATTGCATAATTTCACATCATCAGCAATATTATCTTTGGTGCGATTGGTAAATACCGCTGTGGCGTACAATTTGCCGCCATAGACATTAGCCTGCCAGAAAAGCAGGCCGCTAAAATCCATACCCATATGCCGACAATCATAAGCCGAGATAATTGGGTTATTGTGATTAGCTCCGCGCTTGCGCAGATAATCGATGGCTTTTTCGATCAGATTTTGGCCGTGGAAATTTTCAAGATTATGAATTTCCTCTTGAAAGCCGAGTCGCGCCTGTCCTCCGCAATCTTGATGAAGGAGGACGACTCGGCCTTCATCGATATCAAGATTTTGTCTCAAATAAGCAACCACCTTCTCTCCTCCTTCTGGCAAATTAGCAAAAAGCCAAGGTCCACTGCTCTGGTCAACGCTGTCCGCCGAACAAGACGGCTCCGACATGATCGCCGCAGCCCTCTGACTCTCGGTCAGAAGCAAGATATTGGCCCGGCTCGATAGCATATACATATCCCCCATGCTTACCCCCAGCTCGTCAGCAATATGTTGGTCATAAGCATCATGCAGGCCAAATATGTTTTCCGGATAGCCATTGATGATATTGTGCGCCCGCGCAATATGAAAAGAGTGCAGCTTGCCATCGTCGATAAAAAACAAATCATGGGTTAGACACGGATCATGAGATGCTTCCAAATGTTTGTCTTCATAAAAAAGCTGCATATCCTCCAGGCAATCAAATCTTTGGATAATTCCCGTCCCTTTTGGATTTTCTCGCAGATGTTTAATCACTTCTTCGAGCTGATCCTTACCAAAATGCGTGCGCGTCCGATGGCCATAGCTATACGAACCATCATGGTCGAAGCGCAGGAGCTGCTGCTGGTATTCCAAGCGCATTTGCTCCGTGCTTTGGCCTCCCTGCTGATAAAGGCTGGGCATCTGCTTCAGGGCATTCCCAGCATCCCGAAAAATTGATAAAGTCACTGCCCCACGCATCTGCCCTTTCTTTTTGTCGGCATGTTGCTCGGTAATTCCCTCAGAAAATAACCGAGTCACTAGTTTTTTATGCACATCCAAAAAATTGGCGCCCTCAACCAGCAAAAATGGGTTTTTCTCGGTATTGATCTTAAATATCGAGCTAAAGTCTTGAATATAGCAATAACCATGCTTGGCAGCAATGAACGCCTTGCTCATCTCAATGCCGATGTCCACCCGATGCAGAAACGCCTGCTCATAATCACTGAACCGACCCAAGCCATCCAGCTTAAAAAGCATGGCTAGTAAATCCCGGCTGCGCAGATCAAAAGCATCTTCTTTCGGGTTGTTGGATAAACATTGGACAGACACTCCGTCTTCTCTGGCTGCAATTTTGTAGTAGTACTGCGGGTCGGGAACTAGCTTAAGATTTTTCGAAGTGAGAATCTCTGTGTCGCCGGTAGCAAAATCATCTTTTGGTTGAGTAAGTGGCGGCATTTCAATCCCTGTGGCAATTTCCATCGCCACCCGGCCAAGCTCACAGCCAAGAAATAGCTGCTGGGCCGGAGAAAACAATTTGTCGGCCAATGGCCCCAGCTTCTCCATAATGCTGCAAGCCATATCAAAAGGGTTGTTGCCAAGTTGATAAAGCTTAGTGTCGTCGAACACATCCAAATCCACCCGGACAAGATCGCCTTGTCGGCTGATAGAAAACGGCATGGTCACCTGTCTATATTCCTGCGATTCCAAGTAAACTTTGGGCGGCTGCAGATGCTTAAACTCCGCCGGGTCAACTGTGACCCGCTCCCAATCTTTATCAGCCAACCCACTGATAGTCTTAATCAGATCGGCTAAATGGTCGTAATAGATCTTCTTAGCCGCTTGAATATCTGTCAGCTTAGCAAATAAACTCGGGTCAATTCTTGATTGCAGCCACTTTCCATACGACTGCCATATCTCCGAAGGATTGCCATGTTTATAAATCGGCAAAACAACTACTTTCTGCCGAAACTTTTCTAAATGAGCTGAACTTACATTGGGGTATTGAGGAGCTGCCCCTCGGCCATTCTTGATGTAATTGCCTTCTCTCCCTTCTTGGTAGCCAAACTGTAGGGCCTGCAGCAAATTAGTGCTTGGCTGAAAAGTATTGGCCTCCTCACCGAATAAAATCAGATAGCGCAAAGTAGGGTGAGCCAGGCTGTTTACGATCATTCTTTCCGCCCCATCGCGATTGACAACTAAAGACCCCAGCACACAAATATGCTGGCGCAAATCATTGGGTATTTCCTCATATACCTCTGTCGGCGAAAGATAATTAGTACAAATAGCAATACTGCCGCTCCGACCAATTTCAGGAGTCAGCAAATTAGCATCTAAGATCGGGAAATCTAAATTAGTCATTTATTTGTTAGAAGGGCAGGTCGTTGATATCGATTTTCTCTTCTTCCGGCTCTGCGCTTTCCTGGTTATCGTCGCCTGACTGCCCTTTCCCAGCGACCTCGCTAGCTGGAGCATCAGAGAAATCAGGAGCACCGCCACCGCTTTTGGGCGAAAGCATAATCATGTTTTCTGCCACAACCTCGGTAGTGTAGCGTTTGTTGCCGTCTTGGCCTTCCCAAGAGCGAGTCTGCAGCCGGCCTTCGAAATAAACCTTCTGGCCTTTTTTCAGATACTGGCCAACAATCTCTGCCAGCTTGCCCCAGCAGACGACATTGTGAAACTCCGACTGCTCCTGTTGAGTGCCGGAACCATCGGTATAGCGCCGGTTAGTAGCTACCCTGATAGTAGTCACAGATTGCCCGGACGTAGTCTGACGGATTTCTGGGTCAGCCACTACATTGCCGATAATCTGAGCACGATTAAGACTGTACATATTTATTTAGGGTTAAAAAATAAGTTATAGCTTTACGATATCATATCTAATCTGCTTAGTAAACAAAAAGGGGGTAACTGGTTACAGGATACAGCAAGTAAAACCTACCGTTAATTGCTCCCATTGTCCGTTGCCAGTTAGCCGTAACCCGTAGCCTGTTGCCCGTTTAGCCGTTACACCCGTTACAACCATTTGCCATTGCGCTATCTCTTAGCAACCCCTAGCCAACAACCCACTTTAACGAACAATTTTATTATTCGCTAATATCACTTTATCCTTGACATAATATTACAGGAGAGTATAGTGATGATAGATAGTTTCCCTACATAAATCGGGACGAAAGGGCCCGCGCAATCGTTTAATAAGACGGTTATCTGATACCGATCTTTATTATATTTTAACTAATTTCTATGCCCAATACTCAAACTGCCAAAATACTAGTAAACATTGATCAAAAAAACCTACCCCATGGGTTAACCGGCAAGCAGTTTTGCTTAACCCCTGACGAAAGCGTCAGCTCTTATGAAGAATTTGCCAAAAAACTATTGCAGTCGATTGACCCTCGAGATGATCTCGAGCTATATCTAGCCAACAAATTGATTCAGTCAGCATGGAAACTGCAACGTGCCAACAAACTAGAAGCCAACTTTTTTAAGGAAAGGATGACCAGCGCTGAAACCGATGATCCGCATCTAGCAATCAAATATGACTTTGATAATGTTTTCAGTCGAGTAAACCGCTATGAATTTGGCCTTAGCCGCTCTTTTCATGCTGCACTGCGCGACCTTATGCGGCTAAGATACCTGCGCCAACAAAAAGACGAAAACCAGCAGTAAAAAATTCTGTATTACGAACTAAACATTTTCCATTTAGTCAACCACCATTATATTATTGCATTTACAAGCCGAAAAATCAGCATGGTACCACTTGACAGTTGAAATTAAGAATTCTCCGTTGACTCCCAACAATCTCAACTAGCACTAGCACTTTGTAGCCAACCAAGAATGATCATTCTTGGTTTACAGCAATTTCTTTTAAGCCCACAACTCAATAATCCTTACTCATGTCTCAGAAACCCGTTATACCCGCTACAACCGTTTGCCGCCTCGTGTCAAGGCGAAAGGCTATGGCAAGCCGTTTTATCCTTTATAAAAAACTGAAAATTTGCTATACTTATATATGTGAGGAGGTTTTTTATTACTTTCTGCTCTCTTCTAACCATAAAACAAAAACATGCTTAAGGAATTACTGATTCTACCGCTGAAAGATACTGTGGTTTTTCCCTATGCTCTGGCCCCATTGGTCGTTAAGCCGGGGACAGCCATGGAAGCAATCAAAAAGGCTATGTTGGGCGATCATCTGATTGGTCTAGTAACCCAAAAAAGAAACACCGAAGAGATAACTACCGTTGGCAATCTTTACGAGATCGGCACCTTGGGAAGAATTGTTAAAACTAACAAAGACAAAGACGACAAAACCACGAAAGTTCTGATAGAAGGGCTGCGCCGAATAAAGATTCATCGCTATATAAAAACCAGCCCATATATCACAGCCATGATTGAGGAAATCAGGCCAAGCTTTATCCCCACCCAAGAAGACCAGCTACTTTTGAGAGAAGTTAAAGAGAACTTTCGTCAGTTTATTGAGATCAATCACCCTTTCATCAAAGACTTTTTCCTTAACCTAGAAGAAGAAAAAGACATCGACCGCCTAACCGACACTATTACTACTTACCTAAATCTTTCTTTAACTGAAAATCAGGAGTTTTTGCAGACCATCAGCCCGCAGGAAAGGCTGCAAAAAATCTTCACGATTTTAGACAAACAACTACAAATCATCAAATATAAAGATCAGCTTAAAAGTAAATTGTCTAAGAAGCTGTCTCAGCGCGAGCGCGATTTTATCTTGCAGCAAGAGATGGAGGTAATTCAGCAAGAGCTGGGCGAAAAATCCGATACTAAAGAAGCTAAGGAAATCCGAGAAAAATTAAAAAAGGCTAAACCACCTACTGAGGTAATGGAGCTAGCCGAAAAAGAACTGGAAAGATTATCCAAGGCACATAGTTTTTCTCCAGAGCACTCGGTCATTTTAGACTATCTCACATGGCTTTCCGATGTCCCATGGAGCAATGAAACCAAAGATCAGATCGATATCAAAAAAGCAGCCAAAATACTGGACGACGACCATTACGGCCTAGAAGAAGTCAAAGAACGTATTCTAGAATATCTGGCCGTCTACAAATTAAAAAGAGAGGTATCAGGAGCTATCTTGTGTTTTGTTGGCCCTCCCGGCACCGGTAAAACCTCGCTAGGCAAATCAATCGCCAGAACACTAGACCGCAAATTTATCCGCTTTAGCTTGGGCGGCATGCACGACGAAGCCGAAATTCGTGGGCATCGCCGCACCTATGTCGGTGCCATGCCCGGGAAAATCATCCAGCAGCTGAAAAAAACAGGAGTACGCAACCCGGTATTTATGCTCGACGAGATCGACAAAATCGGCAAGGACTTTCGCGGCGATCCAGCTTCCGCCCTGTTGGAGGTGCTAGACCCCCAGCAGAATAAAGAATTCCAAGATCTTTATTTGGATGTGCCGTTTGATCTGTCTAAGTGCTTATTTATCACTACTGCCAACATATTGGACACTATCCCCCATCCCCTGCTTGACCGCATGGAGGTGATCCGCCTGTCTGGCTACAGCGAAGAAGAGAAATTGGAAATTGCCAAAAAATATCTAGTCCCTCGCCAACTCGAAGAAAACGGCCTCGATAAGAGGTTTAAGATCACCATGCCAGACAAGATCTTACAGAAAATCATTAAAGAATATACCTTAGAAGCCGGCCTACGCAATCTCGAGCGCACCATTGGCCAGGTTTTCCGCAAAATTAGCAAAGAGGCCTTAGAAAAAGACGAAAAAGTCTTTGTCTTAAACGAAAAGAAGATTGAAAACTATCTCGGCCCGCCCAGAAACTACCATGACCAAAAACTAGAAAAAGACGAGGTAGGAGTAGTAAATGGTCTCGCGTGGACGCCTTGCGGTGGCGAACTGCTGGTCATCGAGTCCTCAAAGATGAAGGGCAAACGCGGGCTCAAGCTGACCGGTAAGCTCGGCGATGTCATGCAGGAATCAGCGGAAACCGCGCTGTCTTATGTGCGCACCAACGCCAAAAAGTTTAAGATTGACGAAGCCTTCTTTGATAAATACGACATCCACATCCATGTCCCTTCAGGGGCCATACCAAAGGACGGACCCAGTGCCGGCATCACCATCGCCACCTCTCTTATTTCGCTGCTCACCGGCAAAAAAACCGATCACAATACCGCCATGACCGGCGAGATTACTCTCCAGGGACGAGTTTTACCGATCGGCGGTCTGAAGGAAAAAGTTTTAGCCGCCCGCCGAGCTGGCATCCGCAAAATCATTTTACCAGCCGAGAATATCAAGGATCTAAAGGATGTACCGCTATATGTTCAGAAAGACCTCAAATTCGTGCCGGCCAAACATATTGAAGATGTCATTAGGGAATCATTAAAAATTGGCTAAAAAGTTTAGAAAACTCTTGACAAAAATTTTCTGCCTGCTAAAATGCAGGCAATATTCAAGCGTATTAGCGTTTGAATACAAAGATCCCGTTTGGAGTAGGGGGTTTCTCCTCCTTCCACCTCCTCTCCAAGCGGGTTTTTTGTGCGCGTAATAGGTTACAGGCCACTGGTTACGGGTTACAGCAACCAACCCTTGTGTTGATTGCTCCCGTTGCCCGTTGCCCGTTACCCGTAACCCGTTGCCTCACTTCACTGTTTCACTGCTTCACTGCTTCGCTGTATACTGTCCCCATGGACATATCTACCCTACTTAAAGAAGCAATCCACACTACCAAGCCTTATTATAATAAACTGGAAGACATGGGCTTGCTTACCGTCCGCGACTTGCTGCTTTATTATCCCCGCACTTATGAAGATAAATCCAGCATCAAAACCTTAGCACAGATGAGCAGCCATGAGATCAGCACGGTAAGAGGCAATATCTATAGTGTCCACAAAATACCGACCCGCTCCCATGTCGCCCTAATCAAAGGCTCTTTTGTTGACAGCGACGGCAACGAAGCCGAAGTCGTTTGGTTTGGGCAGAAATATTTAACAAGGTATTTTACCGACGGCCAAGATGTCCTTCTTTCTGGCAAATTAACTGTGGATCGCTACGGCCACTTCCAGCTCAAATCCCCCACTTTCGAAGACCCCAAAGAAGAACAAATCCATCTCGGCCGCATCGTGCCGATTTACCCGGAAAGCGAGCTGATTAATTCCAAATGGCTGCGAGAAAAAATCCGCCCCTTGCTTTGCCTAGCCAAAGACTTCCCCGAAAACCTGCCTGCTGAGATTATCAAAGAAGAAGGGCTACTACCCCACGCCCAAGCAATTACCGAAGTTCATTTCCCCACCAGCTTAGACTTGTTAAATAAAGCCCGCTATCGGCTAGCTTTTGAAGAATTGTTTTTTCTGCAAAAACAAAACCTAGAGCGCCGAGCCGCTTATCAGGCCGTCCCCAAATCCCAACAAAAAGCAGTTACTCTAGACAGCCAGCTGATTAAAGAATTTCTGGCCAGCTTTTCTTTTACTCCGACCAATGCCCAAAAAATTGCCATTTATGAGATCCTAAAAGATTTAGAGCGCCCGGTGCCAATGTATCGCCTGCTTTCTGGCGATGTGGGCAGCGGTAAGACACTGGTGGCTGTTGCTGCTATTTTGAATACTGTGAAAGCCGGCTATCAAGCAGTGATCATGGCCCCCACCGAGGTTTTAGCCAACCAACATTACCAAAGTATTACTCGCCTGCTTAAGCCATACGGCTTCAATATCCAGCTACTCAAAGGCAGCCTGACCGAAAAGCAAAAAAAGCAAATCGCCACCTCGCTGTCCCAAGGCACCGTCGATATAGTTACCGGCACCCACGCTCTGATCCAAGAAAATATTAAATTTAAAAAATTGGGGCTAGTGATCGTCGACGAACAGCACCGCTTTGGCGTCGAGCAAAGGGCCCACTTAAAAGACCATGGCCATCCTCACTATCTGGCCATGACCGCCACTCCCATCCCCCGCACTCTCGCATTAACACTATACGGAGATCAGGATATTTCTGTTCTTGATGAGATGCCATCAGGACGGCAGACAATCATCACCAGAGTTGTGCCGCCAGACAAAAGAAGACAAGCTTATTTATTTGTGGAAGACCAGATAAAGAAAGGTCGCCAAGCATTTATCATCTGCCCACTGATTGATGAATCAGACATCTTAGAGGTAAAGTCAGCCATCAATGAGCACAAGCATTTACAAGAAGAGATATTCCCAGATTTAAGTGTCGGCCTACTGCACGGCAAGATGAAGCCAAAAGAAAAAGACGAGATCATGGACAAATTCAAGAACCAAGAAATCAATATTTTAGTTTCGACATCCGTAATCGAAGTCGGCATCGACATCCCCAATGCTACCATGATGCTGATCGAAGGCGCCGAGAGATTCGGTCTGGCCCAGCTCCACCAATTCCGCGGCCGAGTCGGGCGCAGCGAATACCAATCCTACTGCTTACTTTTCCCTTCCTCTCCAGACAAATCAATCGGTCAAAGGCTGCAAGCCATGGTCAAATACCATGACGGGTTTAAGCTAGCAGAAATCGATCTGAAGCTGCGTGGCATGGGTGAAATATATGGTACTAAGCAATCCGGCCTGCCCGATCTCAAAATGGCCGACTTTACCGACCAGAAGCTGCTGAAAAAAACTAGGATGTGGGCCGAGAAAGTCATAGGATTATAAGGAGCTGTAAGGACAAGACAGATATGACAGAAATTCGCTTTCGCCTGTCCGCCCATGGAGGAGCGAATTGCCGGATAGGCCAGATCGTCCGCTTCTCTCTGGTAGGCGAGCCCTGAGCTTGTCGAATGGGCGAGCCTTCTGTCAGCTATCCACCGAAGGGTGGATAGCGCCCCGTTATATCCGTTACCCGTAACCTGTAGCCCGTTGCCCATTTTCCTGTTTCACTGTATACTGTAAACTGTTAATTTATCTGCCATGAACGAAGAAAAACTGCCGTTTCTTTCTGGGACATTCCCCGGTCAAAAAGACGGCGAACATATCCGCTATATCATCAAAAAACACTGGACCGTCATGGCCCGCGTGATTCTTATCGCCATAGTTTTTAGCTTGCCCGGCCTTATTGTCTATTTCTTGTCAGGAAATGTACTTGCTGGCCTAGGGTCAAATATCCACAAGCTTATTCTATTTTTGGCCACCATTTGGCTTTGGGCCGCCGCTTTCAAAGGATTTACCAGTTGGCTTAATGAATTCATTGATGTAATCGTCATCACCAACGAACGAATTATCGACATCACTCAAACTAACCTTTTCCACCGCGACATTGCCGAAACCTCCCTAGATAAAGTCGAGGATGCTACCGGCTCAATAAAAGAC
>Ga0265297_10002685_pt1 | contig 35079 bp, 37 predicted proteins | sample Munlanlwell13791_FD_192502 | JGI IMG/M metagenome (GOLD analysis project Ga0265297, IMG submission 192502) | Leachate microbial communities from a municipal landfill in Southern Ontario, Canada - Leachate well 137-91 | ecosystem: Engineered > Solid waste > Landfill > Unclassified | place... | reverse complement strand
GATGTCTCCTCTAATATATAAGTTATTATTTAACAATAAGTTACGGATTTTTTCCTCTTTTTTGAATAGTAAAAGCGAAAGGATACAAAATTTTACACCAGAGAAAGCAGTTTGTCAAGAGAAAAAAATAGGAAGGCAAGTAAAAGAAAAAGGGCGGGAATTTTTCAATTCCCGCCCTTGGTTACTTCATATTAACGCCTGGGATTAATAACCGCCCATTCCTCCCATTCCTCCCATGCCACCCATTCCTCCCGGAGGCATTCCGCCCGGCATTCCGCCGGCTGTTTCTTTTTCCGGCTTATCCACGACTAAAGCCTCGGTAGTAAGGAGTAATGACGCGATACTGGCTGCGTTTTGTAAGGCTGAACGCGTGACTTTTTTAGGGTCAATTACGCCGGCCTCGATCATATCGACATAATCCTCTTGCGAGACATCATAGCCGACATTGGTTTTTTCCTGTTTTACCCGCTGCACGACTACTGAACCTTCTAGTCCTGCATTCTGGGTAATCTGCCGGATTGGCTCTTCCAATGAACGCCGGATTATATCCACGCCGATTTTTTCGTCGCCGTCAAGCTTTAGTTTATCCAAAGCAGGTATACAGCGCAATAAAGCCACTCCGCCGCCGGGGATTATCCCCTCTTCAACTGCTGCGCGGGTTGCGTGGAGAGCGTCTTCCACGCGGGCTTTTTTCTCTTTCATTTCACTTTCGGTGGCCGCGCCGACATTAATCACGGCTACACCGCCGGCTAATTTAGCTAAACGCTCCTGGAGCTTCTCTTTATCATAATCAGAATCGGTTTCGTCAATCTGCTTTTTGATCTGGGATATGCGGGCAGTTACTGCTGCCTGTTTTCCCGCTCCTTCAACGATAGTTGTATTTTCCTTGTCAATTTTTACTTTTTTGGCCTTGCCTAAGTCTTCCAGGTCAACATTTTCCAGCTTTATGCCGAGGTCCTCGGTGATAGCCTTACCGCCGGTAAGAATGGCAATATCCTCAAGCATAGCCTTGCGCCTGTCGCCGTAACCTGGGGCCTTGACTGCGCAGGAGACAAAGGTTCTTTTTAAGTTATTCACGACTAATGTCGCTAATGCCTCGCCTTCCGCTTCTTCCGCGATAATCAAGAGCGGCTTTCCGCTGCGGGCGATCTTTTCCAATAAAGGTAGGAGGTCTTTTAGGGAAGCTATTTTTTTCTCATGAATCAGTATATAGGCATCCTCTAAAACGCACTCCATCCTTTCGGCATCAGTAACAAAGTATGGGGATAAATAACCCTGGTCAAACTGCATACCTTCAACCAGCTCTAAGGTGGTAGCAGTAGCCTTGGCTTCTTCAACGGTAATCACACCGTCCTTACCCACCTTTTCCATTGCTTCGGCAATCAGATTGCCGATAGTAGTGTCGCCGTTGGCGGCAATGGAAGCAACCTGGGCAACTTCTTTCTTCTCCCGGGCATTAATGGGTTTGGCTAATTTCTCTAATTCCTCTACAATCTTCTCTACTGCTTTTTCTATGCCGCGCTTTAAGGCCATAGGGTTGGCGCCGGCAGTAACGTTCTTTAAGCCTTCGCGGTAAATTGCTTCGGCCAGGACTGTAGCGGTCGTGGTTCCGTCACCGGCTATATCCGAGGTTTTCTCGGCGACTTCCTTGACCATCTGAGCGCCCATATTTTCATAGGGATCTTCCAGGTCAATTTCTTTAGCTACGGTTACGCCGTCTTTAGTGATGGTTGGCGAACCGAATTTCTTATCAATGACCACATTGCGGCCCTTGGGCCCTAAGGTTACCCTGACCGCCCGGGCTAACTGTTCTACCCCGCTTAAGAGCTTTCTGCGGCCTTCATCCTGATACAATAACATTTTACTCATCAAACCCTCCTTATTTTATTATCGCCAAGATATCTTCTTCGCGCATAATCAGTAATTCTTCGCCTTCTTTGGTAGTGATTTCATTGCCGGAATATTTTCCGTATAATACCTTGTCGCCTACCTTGACTTCCGGAGTCGAAGTTGTCCCATTCTCTAAAATTTTACCCTTACCCACGGCTATAACCTTGCCCTCTTGCGGTTTTTCCTTGGCCGTATCCGGCAGGACTATGCCACCCTTTGTTTTAGCCTCTGCTTCCAAAGGCTTGACCACAACGCGATCTCCCAATGGTTTAATATCCATGCTTACCACCTCCCTTAAATTGGTTTAGATTAGCACTTAATCCCCAAGAGTGCTAATTATAATTTAAAAAAAAATCTTGTCAAGTATTTTTTTGTTGGAGAAAAAGCATATTCAATCCTTTCAGGGTTAAATTAGCATCTTTACCGTCCATACGCTGGCAATATTTGGAAATTAAGCCGATATTGCCTCCGGTGCCGATGGCTTGTGTTCCTTTGCCTAACTTGTCCTTTATACGCGCTATCAAGCTGTCGGTCAAAGAGCTAAATCCATAGACAACCCCGCTAAGCATGCTATTTTTAGTATCCCGTCCGATAAGCGTTTTGGGCGCCTCCAGCTTGATTTTAGGGAGCAGGGCGGTGTGTTGGTTTAATGCTTCTAAAGAAATGCGCAGTCCCGGCAGGATCATTCCTCCGAGATATTCTTTTTTCTTTGATATAACATCAAAAGTAACTGCGGTGCCAAAATCAACAACTACTAGCGGCACCCCATAGAGCCTGATTCCGGCATAGGCATTGACCAGACGGTCCTGTCCGACAGCTTGGGGGCTCAGGTATAAGTTTTTTATGGGGACGCGGATATGCTTACCTATAATATAGGGCTGCCTCCCTAAAAAATCCCTTAAATCTTTTTCTATCTTTCGGCTTACCTTAGGGACAACGCTGCAGATTATAGCATTATCAATTTTAAATTTGCGCAGGCTTCTTCTTAATTTATTCAGGGTATAATTACCGGTGGGGATATTAAAGGTATGAATAATTTTATTCCCCCCGGAAAATATTCCAAATGCGATATTAGTATTACCTATATCAATGGCTAGTAGCACTTTTTAACTCCTTGTACTCGATATTTTTGTAGAAAACATTGAGTGCTGCGGAAATCACTTGGACTTAGTAATTCTATTGATTTCCTTGATTTTATCCCTCAATACGGCTGCCTGCTCAAACTGCAGGTTGCGGCTGTTTAACTCCATCTCATATTCTAACTCAGAAATATATTTTCGCAATTCATATTCATCCTTAGCCTCGCCGGTAAGGTTCACCACAAACTCTTCTGCTTGCGCTAAACCTTCAATACCTTCTTTTATTGCTTTTACAATTGAGCGCGCGGTAATCTTTTCCCGGGCGTTAAATTCCAGTTGTAATTTTCGCCTGCGCTGGCATTCATTAATCGCTTTTTGCATTGAGCCGGTAACTGTATCCGCGTACATAATCACTTTACCGTTGATGTGGCGGCTGGCCCGGCCGGCGACCTGGATTAAGCTGGTTGCCGAACGTAAAAATCCTTCTTTATCCGCATCCAGGATAGCGACCAGCGAAACCTCCGGCAAATCCAGGCCTTCCCTTAAAAGATTTATCCCCACCAGGCAGTCAAACTCTTTTTTTCTTAAGTCTCTTAAGATTTTGGAGCGCTCAATCGTCTGTATCTCAGAATGAAGGTATTTTACTTTCAGGCCTTTTTCCTGTAAATAAGCAGTTAAATCCTCAGCCATACGCTTGGTTAAGGTAGTCACTAGCACCCTCTCGCCGGTTTTAGCGCGCTTTCTCACCTCTCCAATCAAATCCTCAACCTGGTTTTCCAAAGGTTTAACGATAATTTCCGGGTCAACCAGGCCAGTAGGCCGGATTATCTGCTGGATAACCTTATTCTCGCTCTTGGCGATTTCGTATTCATTCGGCGTCGCCGATACAAAAACGGTTTTCTGGGCCAATTTATCAAACTCTTCGAATTTTAACGGCCGGTTGTCTAAGCAAGACGCAAGGCGAAAACCATAATCTACCAGCACTTCTTTCCTGGCCCGGTCCCCTTCATACATGCTGCGTATCTGCGGCACAGTCACATGCGATTCATCAATGATCGTTAAAAAATCTCCCTGGAAATAATCGATTAACGCGTAAGGCCGAGAGCCGGCCGGCCGGCCGGACAAGTGGCGTGAATAATTTTCTATCCCATGGCAATAGCCGATCTCCTTTAGCATTTCCAAATCGTACTTAGTCCTGGATTCCAGCCTTTGGGCCTCCAGTAATTTATTTTTGGATTTTAGAAAGTCCAGCTGTTTGCCTAACTCCGCCCGGATTGAATCCAGGCTGGAGCTAATATTATCTTGAGAAACAATGAAATGCTTGGCCGGATAGACCGCTATTTTATCCAACGTGTTTAATGCTTTGCCCGAGACAGGATGGAATTCCGAAATTTTTTCAATTATATCGCCCCTTAATTCCAGGCGTAAAGCCTTCTCCAGGTAAGGCGGATAGACCTCCAGCACATCTCCCCTTACCCGCAGCTTGCCGCGGATAAATTCATAATCGTTTCTTTCGTATTGTATATGTATGAATTTGGCAATGAGCTCATCCCGGCTTATGCTCTGGCCCCTCTCCAGCAAGATAAGCATCTCGCGGTAATTTTGCGGGTCACCCAGGTTATAAATACAGGAAACCGAGGCGACAATAATTACATCGTTACGGCTCATTAGGGAAGTGGTGGCCGAAAGCCGCAGCCGGTCCAGCCGCTCGTTAATTGAAGAATCTTTTTCTATATAGGTATCGGTGGACGGAATATAAGCCTCGGGCTGGTAATAATCGTAGTAGCTGACAAAATACTCTACCGCGTTATACGGGAAAAACTCCTTGAATTCCGAATAAAGCTGGGCAGCTAAAGTCTTATTGTGAGAGATAATTAATGTCGGCAGGTTTATCTTGGCAATGACATTAGCTAAAGTAAAGGTCTTTCCTGAGCCGGTCACCCCCAGGAGCGTGGAATAGCGTTTAGCCGAAAGAATAGCCGCGGTTAATTCTCGGATTGCTTTAGGCTGGTCACCGCAGGGCTTATAGCTTGCAACAAGTTTAAAACCGGACAACTTACTTAACCTCTAGACTCATATCCACGGCTTTAACCGAATGGGTCAACTCGCCGATAGATATAATATCCACTCCCGTAGCGGCGATCTTTTTTACGGAATCAAAATCAACTCCGCCGCTGGCTTCCAGCATAGTCGGGGCATGGTGGCTTTTGAATTCAGTATTGTTGCGGATTTTTATCGCCTCTTTTATATCTTCCAGGCTCATATTGTCCAGCATAATCACATCCGGTTTAAAATACAGCGCGTGCTTGAATTCATCCAGATTCTGCACTTCTATTTCAATTTTAAAACCTTTAGGTACGCTGGGCAATTTTTCGTAGCCCTCAGTTACCTTAATATGGTTATCCTTCATTAAGATCATTTCATCCAGGCCCATGCGGTGATTGTGGCCGCCGCCAACGCGCACGGCATATTTTTGCAATTCCCTTAATCCGGGAAGCGTCTTACGGGTATCGGTAATTTTAGTTTTGTAAGGTTCGATCTGTTCTACATATTCCCGGGTCTTGGTGGCTATTCCCGAGAGCATGCTCAATAGGTTAAGCGCGACCCTCTCTGAACTCAAGATGCTGGTGGCTTTTCCCGAAATCCGGGCAATCACTTTGCCCGGCTTAACGACTTCGCCCTCTTCAACCATAGGCTTGAATATAATTGAAGAATCAATTGCTTTAAAGACATTTTTAGCCACATCGATTCCGCAGATAACCGCTTTTTCCTTGATTAAAATATGGGCGCTGATTGTTTTATCCTTGGGGATAGTCAGCTGGGTGGTGATATCTCCCCTGCCGATATCTTCGATTAAAGCGTGGCGGACAATATAATCTAATTTTTCCTGGTCAAGCTTGGGCTCGCCCATAGAAAGAAAATGCTTATTTAAGGGCATCGCGCACTCCTTTTAGTTTTTGCACCCGCTCTTTTAGGTTCTTTAATTTCTCTTTCTCTTTTTCCACAATTTCCCGGGGCGCTCTTTTTAAAAAGTTCTTGTCTCCAAGCATCTTTTCTTTTGCGTTTATCTCGGCCTCGGCTTTATTGATTTTAGAGCTTATCTTTTCTTTATGTTTTTCCAGGTCAATCACTCCAAAGAGGGGTATAACAATATGCGCATCCTTTACGACGCTGGCAAATTCTCCGGAAGCGCGTTTATATTCGCTTAAGATAGTGAGCTGTTTTAGCCTGGCCAGGGACTTAATCTGTTCCGTAAAAGATTCCACAACCTCTTTCTTATGGTTATGCGGGATAAAAATCTTCGCCGCAATATTATTCGCTTGAGGCGGGATGTCTAATTCTAAACGCATATTCCTTATGCCGGTAATAATTTCTAAAACCTCAGCCATTATTCTTTCGCTTTTTAAATCAATAATGTCCCCCTGGATATGCGGCCAGGATTGGATCATGATTGAACTGTCTTCAGAAGCGCTAAGCCTCTGCCAGAGCTCTTCGGTAATAAAAGGCATAAAAGGATGCATGGCCCTTAAAGATTTTTCCAGTATTTTATACATCACCATCTGGTTGTGGGGATTTTGAATATCCGCCTTGATTATCTCCAGGTACCAGTCGCAAAACTCATGCCAGAAAAATCCGTAGAGCAGGTTTGCCGCTTCATTGAACTGGTAGTTTCCCAGGCTCTTCTCGACATCCTTAAGCGTAGAATAAAACCTGCTTAGGATCCAGCGGTTAGTCAGGCTTAAACCTTCTTTTTTAAAGAATACACAAAGGTCGGTTTTAATCTGCGCGGTGTCCAGGTTCATCAAAATAAACCGGGAAGCGTTCCAGATCTTATTAGCAAAGTTCCTGCCCTGCTCAAATCTCTCTTTGGATAGATATACATCCTGGCCTTGGGCGGTAATGGAAATAAGGCTAAAGCGTAAAGCATCCGCGCCGTATTCGTTAATGATCTCTAAGGGATCAATGATATTCCCTAAAGACTTGGACATTTTTTTGCCTTCTATATCACGCACTGTGCCGTGGATATAAACGTCCTTGAAAGGAATCTTATTCTGGAATTTCAATCCTGCCATAATCATCCTGGCTACCCAGAAAAAAATTATTTCGGGGGCGGTAACCAAGCTTGAGGTAGGATAAAAATATCGCAGGTCTTCTTTACTTTTAAAAGTGGCAAAAGGCCAGAGCCAGGAAGAAAACCAGGTATCTAAGACGTCTCTATCCTGTTCAATATTTGTAGAGCCGCATTTGATGCACTTTACCGGTGTTTCTACGCTTGCCATGGCGGCATTTTTGCAATCTAAACAATACCATATCGGAATACGGTGGCCCCACCAGATCTGCCGTGAAATACACCAGTCCTGGATATTCTCCATCCAGTTAAGATAAACCTTGGTCCAGCGCTGAGGATGGAATTTAATCTTGCCTTTTTTGACTGCTTCAATCGCCGGTTTGGCTAAGGAAGCCATTTTAACAAACCACTGCCTGGATAAATACGGCTCAATAATGGTGTGGCAGCGGTAACAATGCCCGGCAGATAAAGGATGCAGCTCAACTTTTTCCAATAATCCTTTTTCTTTTAAATCCTCCAGGATTACTTCTCTGGCTTCCAGCCTGTCCATATTCTGGTAATCTCCGGCATTTTCATTCATCCTGGCGTCGGGATGCATTACCTTGATGAATTCCAAATGGTGTTTTTTGCCTAAACTATAGTCATTAGGGTCGTGCGCGGGAGTGACCTTGACTGCTCCGGTCCCGAATTGCATATCGACTATCGTATCGGAAATAATTTTAATTTCCCGGTTGATTAAAGGCAGAATTAAAGTTTTTCCGGCCAGCTTTTTATAGCGTTTGTCTTTGGGGTTAACCGCTACCGCTGTATCGCCAAGCATGGTTTCCGGACGGGTAGTCGCTACTACTATAAATTCATCGGGATTATCTTTAAAAGGATATTTCAGGTAATAAAGGTTGCCTTGAAGCTCGCGGTGGGGCGCTTCTTCATCCGATAGCGCAGTCTGGCAGCGCGGGCACCAGTTAATTATTTTATCGTCCTGGTAGATCAATCCTTTTTTCCAAAGCATAACGAAAGCATCTTTTACTGCTTCGGAATACTCCTCATCCATCGTAAAGCGTTCGCGTTTCCAGTCACAGGATGCTCCCAGCTTTTTAAGCTGGCGGATTATCGTTGAACCGTATTGTTCTTTCCAGGCCCATACGCGCTCAATGAATTTTTCCCGGCCCAGGTCCTGGCGTTTTAACCCCTCTTTGGCAATTGCTTTTTCCACTACATTTTGCGTGGCAATCCCGGCATGGTCAGTCCCAGGCATCCAGAGCGCCTCCAAGCCCTTCATGCGCTGGTAACGGATAAGTATATCCTGAATAGTGTTATTTAAGGCATGGCCCATATGTAAAATACCGGTTACATTGGGCGGAGGGATGACTATAGTATAGGGTTTTTTGACCGGGTTTGTTTTTGCGGCGAATAAATTATTCTCTTCCCAAAACTTATACCATTTATCTTCAGTATCTTTGGGGTTATATTGCTTGGGGATCTCATCTATCATTTCAGGTTATCTTTTAAAAGTTTGTATTCTACGCTGTCCACCAGCGCCTGCCAGCTAGCTTCAATGATATTTCCCGAAACGCCGATAGTATTCCAGGAATCCAGTTCGTCCTGTGACTGGATCAAGACCCTTACCCGGCTGGCTGTCCCGGCTTTCTCATCCAGTACACGCACCTTAAAGTCGGATAAGTGCATTTTAGCGAGCGTAGGATAAAAATCTTTCAAGGCCTTACGCAAAGCATTATCCAGGGCGTTGACCGGGCCGTCGCCGTCTGCGGCAGTATGCTCTTTTACGCCCTTGACTTTAAGCCGGATGATCGCTTCAGTGGTAACCTTATTGTTGGTTTTCTTTTCAATAACCACGCGGAAGCCTTCTAAATCAAAAAATTTCTTATACTTTTTGAACGCGCGTTTCATTAAAAGCTCAAAAGAGGCTTCGGCCGCCTCAAAGTGATATCCTTCATGCTCCAGCTTCTGGATCAATTTCAGGATCTTTTTGGCCTTAGCGTCTCCCTTGTTCAGATCCAGCTCTAATTCTCTGGCCCGGACTAAAACCCCTGTTTTGCCGGCCAACTCTGAAACCAGGATCCGGCGGTGGTTACCGACGAAAGCCGGGTCAATATGCTCATAAGTCTTCGGGTTCTTCATGATCGCATTGATATGCATCCCGCCTTTATGCGCGAAGCTGGATTCTCCTGTGTAGGGCTGGTCTGCGCGTTGTTTCATATTGCTGATCTCGCTTACAAAATGCGAGACATGGGTTAATTCCCTTAATTTATCATCCGGGAGGCAATCGATGCCCATTTTTAATTTCAAGTTGGCAATGATCGGGATCAAATCCGCGTTTCCGCAGCGCTCGCCGATACCGTTAATCGTCCCCTGGACCATATCGCATCCCGCTTCCACCGCAGCCAGGGAATTAGCTACTGCCAGGTCAGCATCATTATGGCAATGGATACCTAGGCTAACTTTGATCTTGCTTCTTACCTCCGCGACAATCCGGGAAACTTCCGAGGTCAATGCCCCCCCGTTAGTATCGCAAAGGCAAACCGCTCTTGCCCCCGCTTCCTGCGCAGTAAGTAAGGTCTTCAAGGCATAATCTTTGTTGGATTTATAGGCATCAAAAAAATGCTCGGCATCGTAGAAAACAGTTAAGCCTTTAGAAACCAGGAAACTTACCGTATCCCTGATCATTTCCAGGTTTTCGCTAAGCGACGCCTTTAAAACATCGGTGACGTGTAAATCCCAGGTTTTTCCCACAATAGTAATGATTTTAGCCTGGGATTTAACCAGGGATTTTATATTCGCATCAAGACTGGCCCTGGTATTTAAGCGCCGCGTCATGCTGAAAGCGGTAAGCTGACTGTTCTTGAGCTTCAACTTGGACATCTTCAGATAAAACTCCATATCCTTGGGGTTTGAGCCTGGCCAGCCTCCTTCAATATACTGAATGCCCAGCATATCCAGCTCTTTGGCAATACTCACCTTATCCATTACTGAATAAGAGATACCTTCGCCTTGGGCACCGTCGCGTAAAGTTGTATCATAGAGTTTTACTTTAGGCATATTCAACCTCTTTATTTTCCTAACCCGAATTTTTCATGCAACGACTTTAGCGCTGTTTCAGCAAACTTTTTTTGAATTATACAGGATATGCTTATCTCAGAAGTAGAAATCATCTCAATATTGATTTTTTTATCGGCCAAGACTTCAAACATCTTGGCGGCCACGCCCGGATGAGATTTCATACCTACGCCGACGATAGAAACGCGGGCTATAGCGTTATCCTCCAAAACTTCGCCTGCGCCGATGCCCTGAGAGACTTTTTTGGTTATTTTGAGCGTCTTGGGCGCCGCGGCCTTGCTGACGGTAAAAGATATGTCCGTCGAACGCAAATGGCCGACGTTCTGCACAATCATATCCACGCTTACGCCGCAAGATGCCAGTTCGTTGAATATCCTGGCGGCCACCCCGGGTCGGTCAGGGACATCGCAAACAGTAATTTTAGATTCTCCTTTGTTTAAGGTTATGGCTGAAACTACCACATCTTCCATATTTTTAACCTCCTTGATAATCAACGTTCCGGTTGCGTTTTCAAAGCTTGAACGCACATGTATCGGGACGTCAAATTTTTTAGCTACCTCAATAGAGCGTGCCTGCATTACCTGAGCGCCGAGGGAAGCCATCTCCAGCATCTCATCATAGGTAAGGGCTTCTATCTTTCTTGCCTTTGGCTCAATCCTCGGGTCAGTGGTATAGATGCCTTTTACGTCGGTATAAATCTCGCAGGCATCCGCTTTCAGTTCTTTGGCCAGGGCAACGGCAGTTAGGTCCGAGCCGCCGCGGCCTAAAGTGGTAATGTCCTGATTCAGGGTTACTCCCTGGAAACCGGCGACAATAACGATTTTTCCCTGCTTTAGGGCTTCTTTAATTTTATCGGCATTTATCTTAATGATCCTGGCGCGAGTATGGCTGGTGTCGGTAATAATGCCCACCTGGGCTCCGGTAAAAGATATGGCCTCAAAACCTAATTTATGAATAGCCATAGCCAAAAGCGCGACCGAAATCTGTTCTCCCGTAGATAATAGCATATCCATCTCGCGTTCAGAAGGCTCGGGGTTTATTTTATCCGCCAGTTCAATCAATTCATCGGTTGTATCGCCTAAAGCCGAGACGACGACTACCAGGTCATGCCCTTTTTTTCTATAGCCGGCAACTCTCCGGGCCACGCATTGTATTCTTTCGACATCGGCTACGGAAGAGCCGCCGAACTTCTGCACAATCAACTGCTTGCCCATTTTTTATTTCTCCCCTTAAAAAAAATTAACTCGCGTCTTTAATGAAATAATCCATTAATTCATAACCTTTATCAAAGTAAAGATCGGATTTCTGGGCCTCTTTCTCGCTATAATTTAAAAATCCCCTGGCGATAATATCCTGTCCGAACATACCGAAAGGCACAGGGTCAGCGGTATGGGTCTTGAGTGCGACCGGAGTAGCATGGTCCGGCAGGACTAAAATCCTGGAATTACGTTTTCCCTTAAATGCTTTTAATATGGTGCCTAAGACCAGCTGGTCAAACCTTTCAATGGCAATAATTTTTTCCCTTAGGTCTCCGTTGTGCCCTGCCTCATCAGCCGCTTCAACATGCACGAATACGAAATCATCCTTTTCCAGCAACTTTACCGCAGCCCGGGCTTTTGCTTTATAGTCAGTGTCGTAATAGCCCGTTGCCCCGGGGACATTAATAACCTCCAGGCCCAGGAGTCTGCCTATTCCTTTGATTAGGTCCACGGCTGAAATAACGCTGCCGGTTAAATTATACTTATCGTTGAATTTCGGCATCGCCGGTTTTTTCCCCTGGCCCCAGAGCCAGATCATATTTGCCGGATTCTCCTTTAAGTCAATGCGAACCGTGTTTATTTCATGTTTGACTAAAATATTACGCGATTCTTCCATTAGCTTGATCAGGATATCCGCACCGTCCCCTTTAGGTAAGTTTTTGGCAATATTTTTGCCTGTGATATCATGCGGCGCCAGGCAGTGGAGAGCTTCAAGGTGTTCTTCCGCGCCTCGCTTAATTACCATCAGGTGCCGGTAGCTTACGCCGGGATAAAATTTAATGCGGTTGGTCCCTAAACGCTGGTCGATAAACTTAATTAATATTGCCGCTTCTTTCGTGCTGATATGCCCGGCGCTGTAATCCGTAAGGGCATCCGCGGAAGTAGTCACCAGGTTGCAACGAAAAGCCACGTCGTCGTCTTCCAGTTCTACGCCCAGGTTGGCTGCCTCCAGCGGCCCTCTGCCGCTGTAATATTTTTTAGGATCATAGCCAAAAATGCTCATTTGGGCTACGTCTGAACCCGGAATAAAACCAGCGGGTACGGTCTTGACCCGGCCCAGCCTGCCGTGCTTGGCAATGAAATCCAGGTTCGGGGTTTTTGCCGCCTCCAGGGGGGTGCGTTCGCCTAACTCCTGTAAGGGATAATCGCTCATTCCGTCACAGACTAAGACAATGTATTTCATATTAGCCTAACCAGATTTTTAACCATATTCTTCTTGGAGAAAAATGGGCCAGAGTGTTTTTTCGCGCCTATTAAATAGGCGGTATATTTTTTTTCGCACAGACTGTTAGCTACTACCAAATCTAAACCGGCTCTTTTCATCAGACGGTTTGCTCTTTTAATTAGCTCATCTCTTTGTAAATCCGACTCAAACTTAAATCCGATCAAAAAAGAATCCGGGTTTGTTTTACGCAGAGAATCAATTATTTTAGGGGTGGGCTTAAGATTTAACCTTAGGGCCCTAAGTCCGGAGCTTATCTTCTTACGCTTGTCCGGGCCGCTTGGCGCATAGTCCGCAACTGCGGCAGAATGGATTATGATAGCATAGCGTTTTTTCTCAAGCTCATTTTTTAACAAAGTGCAAAACTCGTTAAAGAATTTAAAATTTATAACCTTTACTGAATTATCTTTATACCCGGCCTTGACTGGCCCAAGCATAAGCGTAACCCTGGCGCCCTTTTGCGCCAATGCTTGCGCCAATAAAATGCCGGTTTCGCCGCTTGCGGTATTACTGATTACCCTGACCGCGTCTAAAGGGACCCAGGTTGGCCCGGCTGTGATTAAAACTCTTTTACCGCTTAGGTTAGTAGCCAATCTCTTTGAGTAGCGCCTTTATCTCCGGCTTGATTAATTTTGGCTTTTTTATACTTTTTATTGCCCTGTCCGGATCCTTTAATCCGTGCCCGGTTAATATGCAGGTTATTTTTACCGGCCCCGTGTTTTCAAAGTAACCGCTTTTATTGAGCTTGATTAATCCGGCAATCGATGCCGCCGAGGCTGGCTCAACAAATACTCCATCGCCAGCAGCCAGCATTTTATAAGCCTGCAGGATTTCATTATCCGAAACCATATCAATCAGGCCGGCGGATTCATCTCTGGCTTCTTCCGCTTGTTTCCAACTCGCCGGATTACCGATACGGATAGCGGTAGCGAGCGTCTCGGGGTTTTTTATCGGGTGGCCCCTGACAATGGGGGCAGCGCCTTCAGCTTGAAAACCTAGCATCTTCGGTAATTTTTTAGATATACCCGCTTTATAATATTCTTTATATCCTTTCCAGTACGCGGTAATATTACCGGCATTACCTACGGGCATAATTTGTAAGTCCGGGGGTTCGCCTAAAAAATCGCAAATTTCAAAACTCGCGGTTTTCTGCCCTTCAATACGGTAAGGATTAAGTGAATTTACCAGGGTAATCGGGTATCTAGTGGCAATCTCCCGCACTAAATTTAAAGCGTCGTCAAAATTTCCTTTTACCGCTAAAACCTGCGCGCCGTGTATCAACGCTTGCGCTAATTTACCTAAAGCAATCGCGCCGCAAGGTATAAGGACTATACATTTTATGCCTGCTCTGGCAGCATAGGCTGCTGCCGAAGCAGAAGTATTTCCGGTTGAGGCACAGATTACCGCGCTTGAGCCTTCCTCGCAGGCTTTGGATATAGCCATAGTCATACCCCTGTCCTTAAAAGATCCGGTAGGATTAAGGCCCTCATATTTTAAATAAACTTCAAAACCGTTTCCTAAAAGCCTGCTTAAATGCCCGGAATAAATTAAAGGAGTGTTTCCTTCGTTCAGGGTGATTACCGGCGTTTTCTCTGTTACCGGAAGATATTTTCTATACCTGTCAATTATCCCCTGGTATTTCACGCTTCCTCCATCCTGATGGCTACGGATTTTTCTTTTATTGCTTCCAACCGGTCGATTATGCTTAAAGCCTCGCGCATATTCTTTTCCCTGGCTTCGTGTATGAGCATGACTATCGGGACAAGCTGGGTTTTGCTGCGCTCTTTCTGGGTAACCGAGGCAATACTGATGCCGAATTTAGCCAATACGCCGGATATCCTGGCCAGCACGCCTGATAAGTCCCGCGCCATAAAGCGGATGTAATAGCGGCTTTCAAAATCATCGATCTTGCGTATTTTTTTGACGGTCTTATCCGCTACAATTTTTAAGGTAGGCCGGAAGAAGCCGGCTTTAATATCCTGGGTCAAATCCACTAAATCCGAAACTACAGCTGAAGCGGCGGACAACTGCCCTGCGCCCGGGCCGTAGAACAACAAGTTCCCCGCCAGGTCACTGGAAACATAAATAGCGTTGAACACGCCGTCAACTGAAGACAATAGATGCTCCTGAGGGATAAGCGTAGGATGTACCCTTATCTCTAAGTCCGAGCCTTCTTTTTTAGCAATAGCCAGTAATTTTATTTCAAAACCCATTTCCTTGGCATAATTCACATCCGCCAGGGAAATACGCGAAATTCCTTCGATAAATACGTCTTTTAATTCCACAAACCTGCCAAACGCCAGGTAAGTTAGCAGGATTAATTTATGGGCCGAGTCCATCCCTTCTATATCCAGGGTCGGGTCTTTTTCCGCAAACCCCTTTATCCGCGCTGCCTTAAGGGCTTCCTGGAAACTGCAGTTATTTTTAGACATCGAAGATAAAATATAGTTGGAGGTTCCGTTGACGATGCCTAAAATACCGTTAAACCTGTTGGCGACTAAACCCTCGCGTAAAGATTTGATAATCGGTATGCCTGCTCCGACAGATGCCTCAAAATAAATACTCTTGCCGCGGTCAGCTGCTTCGGTAAATAATTCCTGGCCGTGCAGCGCAAGAAGCGCCTTATTGGCGGTAACGACATGCTTTCCTTTTCTTAAAGCCTCAATAATAAACTCTTTGGCCGGATGTATGCCTCCAATCAATTCAATTAAAATATCTATCTGCGGGTCATTGATCAGGGCCCTGGCGTCCCGGGTAAGCATCGCCTTGTCTAAGCTGACATTGCGCTTGGAAACAATATCCTGATCGCAAACTTTTTTGATGCTTATTTCTAGGCCGGTTTTTTCACTGAGTAATGCTTTCCTGTCACGCAGGATCTTTATTATCCCTGAACCGACATTACCAAACCCGATTAAACCCGCATTAATTCTTTTCATTATTCATCCTTTTCTTTCTTTACGTAGTAACCTACGGTTTCACCGATTATTTTTTTATGTTTTTCATCAACCGCCAGGAATTCGATCCGCGTATCATAAATCATATCTTGCATTATCTCGCGGGACTCCAGGACTTTACCGATGAGCATGATGGGGTGCGGGTCAAAAGGAAGCCTGATCTCCAGCGCAAGATTCACTCCAGGCTCAAAATTTCTGTTAGTAGTCAGGAGCATCCCGCCCATACTGATATTTTTAGTCTGGCTTATATCCATACTATCAATTTCATTCATTATGCGGTAAGATACGATAAAACGCCCCATAACCCTCGGATGGTTCCTTCTTTCCGGGCCGGCATAACTCATTTTTTACCTCCGTCTTTTAACAAGCACCAGGCAATATACTCTCGGATCAACGTTTTTTGCTCTTCTTTTAAATCTACAAAAACCACCCTTACGAGGGAAACATTAAAATCGCTGGCCTCTCTTTTTATTTTGGATTCTTCCATAGCTACCACTTTACCGCTGACCTCAAACCATTCAAAAGGCCTAAGGGGTATTTTAATAAGCATCTGCAGGAGGTTTCCTAAAACAATTTTTCCGCTGGCCAGGAAACTTACGCCTTTCTCGCTGATATCCCTTATGGAAGAAACATCCCACTTCCGGGTCAAGGGGTCGCCGGAGTCAACTGAAAATTGAATAATCAGCGACTTTTGGACGCGCTTGACGCTTCTTTTTTCCTGCTTGTTGTTTTTATTTTCCATGTCAAATTTATTCGGGGCGACAGGACTTGAACCTGTGACCTCTTGAACCCCATTCAAGCGCTCTAGCCAAACTGAGCCACGCCCCGTATTATTCTACTCTTCTTTTTTCTCCCGAGCCATTAAATCTTTAAATGCCTTCAGCGCGGGCTTATTTTTGTAAAGTACGTTATAAACTTCCCTGGTGATAGGCATATCTACTTTATACTTTAAACTTAAGGCATAAGCAGATTTTGCCGTGGGTACTCCCTCGGCAACCATTTGCATATGGCTGATGACCTGTTTAAGGCTTTTGCCGCGGCCGATTTTTTCACCGACTAACCTATTGCGGCTATAAGGGCTGATACAAGTAGTCACTAAATCGCCTAAACCGCTTATCCCGCTAAAAGTTCTGCTTCCTGCGCCCATAGCTGCGCCTAACCTGGAAATCTCAGCCAGGCCACGCGCCAGGATCGCAGCTTTAGTATTTGCTCCGAAACCCAGACCGTCAGAAATCCCGCAGGCAATAGCAATGATATTTTTCAGGCTTCCCCCTAACTCTACGCCGACGACATCCGTGTTAGTATATATCCTGAACCTGTCCGTCATGAAAATATCCTGCAAAAATTTATTTATTTTTCGGTCAGGCGAAGCAACTACCGCAACCGTAGGCGTTCCTTTAGCAACTTCGTGGGCAATAGTCGGCCCGGAAAGCACCGCTAATTTTACAGCGCCCAGTTCGCTTTTGATTACCTCGGAGACCCGCTTTAACGTGCCCATTTCTATCCCTTTGGTCACGCTTAAATATATTGCCTGGCGCGGATAATCCAGCCTACCGGCCTTCTTTAAAACTGAACGCATATATTGCGAAGGAACCGCTAAAACTACAAGGCCTTTATTTTGAATAGCTCCTTTTAGGTTGCTGGTTAAAGTTATTTCTCCGGGTATTTTAATTCCGGGCAGGAATTTTTTGTTTTCCCTCTTTTTATCCATATAGGCAATATTTTCGGCAAAGGCCCCCCAGATAGTCACCGAGAATCCTTTACGCGCAAGAAGTACGCTTAAGGTCGTGCCCCATCCCCCGTCGCCCAAAATAACTATATCCGGTTTATTTTTCATCTTCTCCTAAGGACTGTTTAACAAAATTTTGCTCTTCGCGGGTAAGAAACTTTATCCCTACATCGTAATTATCATAACCCTTCGCCTCAACCCGGACTACTTTCCCGATGATGCCGTTTTGATAGATAAAAACTCTCTTTTCCAGTTCTGCGCAGACGCTTAATACCCCCCGGTCAAAAGAAAGCCAAAGCACATCTTCCGGGCTGACTGTTTCCCGGAAATTACAAAGAAGCCCCGCGGTACTGATGTTAGAAGTATAGCCTGTAAGTAATTTGCTCAGAGTTTCTTTTTTACATACCTTATAAGCTAAAGGAGTAGCATAGTCAAATCTGGCGGATTCCCTGCGCTCTTCGGGGCCGGGTATATTTTCCATATTATTTTATAGCCAGATTAAGTTTATTGGTCCTCAGTTTAGCCAAATCCCAGGCATAATCATAAAGATGCAAACCTTTGCTTACGGCGATGATCTCGCCGTCATCTACCCCGATTTCTTCGGCCATATATTGCTTAACTAACTGCAGGCCTCCGAGATTGGAAGGGAAACCTCCCCATAGGTCCCAGGAGCGAAAATATAAAATAAAATGCAGCTTACCATAACGCACTCTGGTATCAATAAGCCTAAGGCAGGGCGGGTCAATTAATTTTATATCTGAAGGCATACCAATCTCCATCACTGCCTGGTTTGTCCCGAACCCTTTCTCTTTGTAAAGTTTAATTACCTCTTCTATCTGGTTGACATCAAGCGGTAACTCTTTGGTCATATCTTTGCCGTCTATATTTTGCTTAAGCCTGACCTTAGGGTCAACCAGCCTCTCACCATAAGTATAATCTTCGGTTTCGGTCTTGGCGCCGGTAAGCAGGTAACTTAAATACCCCTGGATATAATCCATATCCGTAGGTGCCGGAATAGACATTCCTTCCGGGATTATCGGAATGATCTGGTGGCCGGGTTTTTTTACCCGCACAGCCGCAAAATCAAATTCCAGGCGCTTCTGGCCTTCATAACTGCCTCTGGTTATGGTATAGACATGGCCGTGCTCAAGTATTTCGGAGAGGCATTGAAACCAGGCATCATCCAGATCAAAAGCGTCCACAAAAACCGGTTTTAATAATTCTTCGCTCATATTAATCTTCTTACTGTCCTTTCTTTTTTTGGAGCGGGAGAGGGGAATCGAACCCCCATATATAGCTTGGAAGGCTATTGTTCTACCACTGAACTACTCCCGCAATACCTATTGCGTACCGGCGCAATTCCTCTTAGCGCCGGGTACTGCGTTACCTAACGCGATTAAAATGGTGGGCAGGAGAGGATTCGAACCTCTGAAGCACAAGTGCAGCAGATTTCAAGTGCCCTCGAGTTACCTCGAGGCTCGGACTATCTCATCACCTTAGCTTTTGGCTTTAGGTGGTAGGCGCTTAGTCTCTGCACCTTCCCGCCGTAAAATATTGGCGGGCTTGGCTCAGGATTACCCCGGCGAACCGGGGCTTCCCTGAATTCACCTACTTTTCCATCACGCCTTTCGGCATGACGCTGCGATTACACAGTCTGCCCCCTTTGGCCACTTGGGTACCTACCCGTATTAGAATAACTTTTCTGTAACTTTCAATCCAACTATTTATTGTTTCTAATAATCTTTTATCATTGTATCTTATGTGTACTAACCCATAAGGCAATTTTCTTTTACTTAAATTCGGATTCCCCTCTCTTACATACGGCTTAGTAAACTGATTTATCGGTATGCCTGTAACCTTTCTCCAATAATTCATTGTATCTTTTAAATCAAAAGGTACTCCCAGTTTTTTAGCCGTCTGGTCTACGCTAAATTGCTTACCTTGGTAAAGATTTTTAATCCTATTGATATTTAGTCTGCTATACATTTTTTAAAAAGCTGGCGACCCGAATTGAACGGGCGACCCCCTCATTACAAGTGAGGAGCTCTACCAACTGAGCTACGCCAGCATTAGCTACACTTTTTTATTGCCTCTGGGATTTTATCAATAATATCCGAGGCAATCAAGGAAATTTGCGTTTTTTCCCTGGCGGCTAAGTCGCCGGCTAAACCGTGCACATATACCGCAAGTTTAGCAGCGTTAAAACTATCCAGCCCTTGGGCCAGGAATGCGGCAATCATACCGGTCAAAACATCCCCGCTGCCGGCGGTAGCCATTCCGGGATTACCGGTCTGGTTGACATATAAATTACCTTTTTTATCGCCTACCAGCGTATTATGCCCTTTTAAAACCAGGGTTACTTTATAACGCCTGGAAAAATTTACGGTAATTGTTTTCCTCTCCCGTTGTACCTTTGCTATGCTAGCCTCCAAAAGACGGGCCATTTCTCCCGGATGCGGAGTGATGACCATGCCGTCTTTCAGGTATTGCAAACGCCCGGCCAGAGCGTTTAAGCCGTCGGCGTCAATGACCATCGGCCTGGCTATATTACGGATTATCTTACGCGCTAAGCTTTGCGCGGAACTCTCCCTGCTTAAGCCCGGGCCAATAACCAGTATATCAATTTTCCGGCTAAAATCTTTTATCTTACTATAAGCCCTGGTGCTCAGAGAACCACTGGTTGTCTCCGGCAAGGGCAGCGTCATAACTTCCTTAGGTTTTATTTTGATTAAAGCAGTATTTAAACCCTCGGGGATCCCCAGGGTCACCAGGCCTGCCCCCGAACGCATAGCTCCTGCCGCGCAAAGGACAGCTGCTCCCGAATAAGGCCTGGAGCCGGCTAAAATAAAAATATGACCGAAATCATTTTTATTGCTGTTAATTTTTCTTGGTAATAATCGCGTTGGCAACCGCATAATTTTTTACATGGGAGATAGAAACGATTACATCTTTTCCCTTGCCTTTTGCGTTCAAAAACTTACAGCAAGGCTTGCCTTCCCGGTCATTTAATATCTCAATATCCTTCCAGTTTAAATCCGCCTCACCCAGGGCTTTAAATACCGCTTCTTTAGCGGCAAACCTCCCGGCAAGATGCTGGTATAAGCTTGGCCGCAACTTGGCATTGATCAGCTCTTCATCGGTAAATACGCGGTTTAAAAAGGCCTCGCCCCATCTTTCGGCTGCTTTTTTTATACGGCTTACCTCAGTTATATCTACGCCCGTGCCCAGGATCATTTTATTTAATTAAATCCTTCATTTCCCCTACTGCCCGGCCGAGCCCTGAGAATACCGCGCGGGAAATTATCGCATGGCCGATATTCAATTCCTCAATCTCTTTTAGCGCGGCTACCCGGCTGACATTGTTATAGTTTAGGCCATGCCCGGCAAAAACCTTAAGGCCAATACCCCTGGCAAAAACAACCGCTGATTTCAGTTCGGTAATGCGTTTATTCTCTTCGGCCTTAGTCCGGGCGTTAGCATAAGCGCCGGTATGCAATTCAATAAATCTGGCGCCGGTTTTTTTAGCCGCGCGAATTTGATTTTTCTCAGGGTCAATAAATAAACTCACCTCAATACCTGCCGCTTCTAATTTTTTCACGGCTTGCCCTATTTTTTTCTGTCTTTTCACAACGTCTAAGCCGCCTTCCGTAGTCAGTTCCCGTCTTCTCTCAGGCACTAAAGTCGCCTGGTCAGGCTTAATCTTGGAGGCAACTTTTATGATCTCGGGGGCGATAGACATTTCCAGGTTAAACCGCGTATTGACTACTTCTTTCAGTAAAAAAATATCCTTATCTTTGATGTGCCTCTGGTCTTCCCTTAAGTGTGCGACAATCGCGTCTGCTCCGCTGGCCTCTGCTATTAATGCGCCAAAAACCGGCTCAGGTTCTAAGCCTCCCCGGGCTTGCCTTAAAGTAGCAATATGGTCTATATTTACGCCTAAACGCATAATTTTATTGCGCGATAAACATCTCTTCTTTTATATAAAGCCAGAGAATCACCGCCAGGATTAAGGAGATAAGTTTAATCCAGGGATGATAGGTGAAAATATGCAGGATCCTGTAAAAAATATCCGGTTTTTTCTTAGCCATTTTATTTCCTCGTTTTGATTATTTCTTTAGCCTGTAGGAATAAATTTTCGTGGCTTAAGTTAGAATGCAATTTTCCCCGGTAAACCAGGGAGACATCCTGTCTTTCCTCAGAGACAACAATTATAAGCGCGTCGGTCTCTTCGCTCAGGCCTAAAGCGGCCCGGTGGCGCGTCCCGAATATACGGTCTATATCCAGTCTTTGTACAAGCGGGAAGAGCGCTCCGGCGCTGGTAATTCTGCCGCGCTGGATAATCAATCCGCCGTCATGCAGCGGATTATTGGGAGTGAATACTGCCTGAATTAACTCCGAAGAAATCTTGGAATCAATAAGCACGCCGCTTTCTACGTACCCCGAGAGCGAGTCATTCATCTCTACGGCAATCAGGGCCCCGATTTTATAACCGGAGAGGCTCTCTACAGCCTTACATATTTCTTTAAGCATCTGGTCCAATTCTTCTTCATCCATAGCGCTTACAAAGATATTACGCTGCCCCAGCCGGGCCAGACCCTGCCTTATTTCGGGATGAAAAATAATCAAAAGGGCGATAACCGAAGTAGCGAAAAAGTTCCTGAACAGCCAATCCAACCTCTCCAGGCCCAGCTTTTGAAAAAAGAAAAAGGCGACCAGGATAAGCGCTATTCCGCGTACAACCTGGATGGCGCGCGTGCCTTCAAAAAAAAGCATCACCTGGTAAAGTACAAACCATAAAATCAATATTTCAATTATAGCTTTCCAATGGAAAAAAATATCGGCCAAATTCATTCCCTTATCCTGTCTTTAATTAGTAAGGCCTGTTTTACCGCCTTAACATCGTGGACCCTGACAATATCCGCCCCATTCTCACTCGCCACAACACAGGAAGCTAGCGTACCAAAGATCCTCTTCTCCGGTGGGGCATTCAGTATTTTACCGATAAATGCCTTACGGGAAGTCCCGGATAGAATCGGCAAGCCAAAAACCTTAAACTCTCTTAACCTCTTTAATATTTCCAGATTATGCTCCAGGGTTTTACCAAAGCCAATACCCGGGTCAATGATAATTTTTTCTTTAGCTATTCCGGCTGACACTCCTCTATCTATAGCTTCGGTTAAGTAGGCAATAATATCATCGATTAAACACGCGTATTGAGGGTTTTTTTGCATTGAACGCGGGTTACCCCGCATATGCATAATCACTACCCCTGCCTTATAACGGCTGGCAATTTTGGCTATTTTTATATTTTTTAATCCGCTGATGTCGTTAACTAAACTTGCGCCGCTATCCAAAGCCTGACGGGCAACTTCTGCCTTGCAGGTATCTATGGATACAGGCACTTTGATTTTTCTAACCAGGGCTTTAATTACGGGTATGGTCCTTGAGAGTTCCACTTTGACCGAAACCGGTTTTGCTCCCGGGCGGGAAGATTCGCCTCCCACGTCCAGGATATCCGCGCCGTCCCGGACTAACTTTTCTGCGTATTCAACCGCTCTCCATTTATCGCCAAGCCCGTCCCCGCTGAACGAATCCGGGGTAACATTGACAATCCCCATTATATGGGAACGCGCTCCCAGGCAAAGCCTATGGCTGCCCAGGTCCAGGGAAAAATTTTCCCGGCGGTAATTTTTTAAAGCTAGGCTTAAATCTCTAGCCAGATTATCCAGGCCAAATGGCTGCTTATGTAATTTATTGCTCAAGCTGCCCAGTTGAGCGAGATTGCCCATAATTAAGCAGTCTGTTTTTTTGGCTTTACCGGTTAAGGCATTGCGGCTAACCGCCACATCGCCCCCTAAGGAAAGCATCTCCTGTTTGAGGATATTGGCGGATATATTACTTAAGGCATTGATTTTTAAGATATACCCTTGAGCTTTAGGCAGCATAACCTTAATGCCGTAGGGGTCAACCTGGATATCCCGCATAACCTGCTTTAAATCTTTTTCCTTTGTTGCGCTTAAAATACGCATACCCTTAGGCTTAGGCAAGGTCATTTTTTTCTATTCCCAGCAACTTCTTTACTTCTGCTCCGCTTAAGACTTCTTTTTCCAGGAGAGCGTTAGAGAGGATTTTTAATTTATCTAAATTTTGTTCTAACAGGCTTTTTGCTTTTAAATAAGCTTCTTCAATGATGCGCCTGACTTCTTCATCGATGAGCCGGGCCGTCTCTTCACTGTAATTTTTTTCTTCCATAATATCCTTGCCCAAGAAAACCAGGCCTTCCCGGCGGCCCAGGGTTATATGCCCCAACTTTTCCGACATACCGAATTGCGTAACCATACGCCGGGCCATTCCGGTAGCCATTTCCAGGTCATTCTGCGCGCCCGTGGTTACTTCTTTTAAATTCAGCTCTTCGGAAGCGCGGCCTCCCAGCATCATGGCAATCTCGGATATCAGTTCTTTTTTTGTCCAGTAATGCCTGTCTTCTAAGGGCGGGGTAAAGGTGTACCCTCCGGCTAATCCTCTCGGGATAACCGAAACCTTTTTTAACGGGTTAACTTCCGGTAAAAGTAAAGATAGCAACGCATGCCCTGACTCATGAAGCGAAGTAATCTCCTTTTCTTTTTTAGACATAATGTGGCTTTTCTTTTCCGGGCCCATCAAAACCCGCTCCACGGACTTATCAAAATCAATTTCCTCAACCGCCTCTTTTGCGTTCCGGGCAGCCAGCAGCGCTGCTTCATTACAGAGGTTAGCCAGGTCAGCTCCGGAAAACCCGGGGCTTTGCGCGGCGATTGCGCTTAAATCGACATTCGGAGCAAGTTTAATCTTACGCGTGTGTACTTTGAGTATCTCTTCCCGGCCTTTAATATCCGGTAAATTCACGATAATGTTGCGGTCAAACCTTCCCGGCCGCATTAATGCCGGGTCGAGTGTATCCGGCCGGTTGGTCGCGGCGATAAGAATGAGCCCCTGCATAGCATTAAACCCGTCCATTTCAACCAGGAGCGCGTTTAATGTCTGCTCGCGTTCGTCATGGCCCCCGCCGATACCGGAAAAACGCAAGCGCCCGACCGCGTCTATTTCATCAATAAAAATAATCGCGCCCTTATTGCCGGTAGTTTTGGAAGCGCGCCTGCCCTGTTCGAATAGATCGCGCACGCGGGATGCGCCTACGCCTACAAACATCTCCACGAAATCCGAACCGCTGATAGAAAAAAACGGGACTCCTGCTTCCCCGGCTACGGCTTTAGCGATCAATGTCTTTCCGCAACCCGGCGGCCCGACGAGCAAAACACCCTTAGGAATTTTTCCGCCTAGTTTCTGGAACCTCTTGGGGTCTTTTAAAAATTCAATTACTTCTTTAAGTTCTTCCTTGGCTTCATCTACGCCCGCAACATCGTTAAAAGTGACTTTTTCCGCTCCAGCGTGGACTTTAGGGGCGACTTTACCGAAAGTCATAATCTTGTTGCCTAATTGCTCTCCGCGGGCAGCCATCATCCACCAGAAAAATATTAAAAGAAAGATGGGGCCCAGATTAAAAATTAGAGATGTCCAGAATGTGCGCGGAGGCTTGACGTCAAAAGATTTGACGTTTTGGCGCATAAGGTTAAGCAGCTCCGTATCATTATCCGGGATATTAACCAGGAACTTGGAATTATCCGTGAATTCACCCTGGAGCAGGTTTTCCACTTTGGTTACTGTTTTGATCTTCTCCGGGTTATTCTTCAGGATAGCGAAAAACGCCCCGTAGGGTACCTCTTTAGGCATCCCGCTCATCGGGACATTGAAGGAATTTATCAGGATAAAAAAGATGATTATTGCCAGAATCCAGCCAAACGGCGAACGCTTGAAGATATTTTTCTTTGCCATAGTTTACCTTTCCTTTAGTAACATTTATAGAAGTTTAATTATATCTTTAAATAGCCATAAAATCAAGTATTTTATAGGGTTATCGTTTATTCTACCTCAAAGGAGATGACTACATTAAAGGAGAGCTGAAAGTAGTCTAATTCTTTGGGGAAACGCGGAAAAGGAGAGGCGTTTTTTACGCTGGCTAAAGCAATATTTTTCAGGTAAGGCGTTGCCCGCGACTTCTCTTCTACTAAACGCACGCCTTTGAGGTATCCCGCATCCGAGATGGTGAAAGTAATGTAGACCTCCCCTGTTTCATTGCGGTTATAATTCTGGTAGGCTGCCCGGCGGATCTTTTCACGCACAACCTGGTAGTAGCTTATATAGGAAGGATTAGCGATTTTTTCCAAAGCCACCGCCGGAAGAGTAATCTTTTTCTTGATTGCGATGGTATCCGGTTTAAGCAGCCCGGCGGGTTTGTCAAAGATAAGCTCTTTAGGCATTACCTGCAGAGCGGCTTTAGAGGCCTCTTCCCTGTTTACAAACGGCGGGGGAATCCTTTTATCCATACTAATTTTTGCCGGCAATTTCAGGAACGGCTCATTTCGGCTAAGGCTGGCTTTTTTGGTTTCCGGTTTTACTGCTTTTAGCGGTTTAATATAGTTTACTTCTATTTTTTGGTTTTTCCCCGTGGAAGGGAAAAATATATACCCCGGATTTTGGAACATTATAGTTGTGTGAAGCGCAAAAGAAACCAAAAGGGCCAGTTTAAGCGTGCGGTTAGCTAACATGAATTTATATTAACATAAATTTTTATTTTTTGAAACCAAATTCCGATAGGACCTGCAGTTAATTCTTGTTTAAGTAAAAAACAATTGCAACTTCCATATCTACGGAAGAATTATTGATTTCTTTCGGTATGGGAGGAAATGGGCTGGCCCTTTTCAGGGTAGCAACCGCTTCGTCATCAAGAATTCTTGAGCCGGATGAACGGAGTATTTTTATATCTTGGCTTCTTCCGCCGGGCAAAAGAGAAAAATATAAATGCGTTATACCTTCAATCCCCTGTTTTTTCGCCCAGAGGGGATACCTTCTTGCTTCTTCTATTCTTTGTTTAATTACATCCTGATAACGTAACATCGCATCTTTATCGGGATTGGTTATATCTACTTTTTCTTCAATGCGCTCCCGAGGAACCTGCTGTGCGGTTATTTGTTTAAGCAGGGGCTGCGGTTTTAACTCCGGCCTCGGCTGATCCGGTTTTTTATCAATTCGCTTAAACTTTTTTTCCTGTCCCACAGTATCTATTTTTGGCAAAAGAGCGGGCCTTTCTACTTGAAACTCAAGCGTAAGTTCTTCCGGTTGTTTTTTATATTGCGGTAAATGCAAGTTAAATCCCGGCGCGCCCAAAAGTAGCCAGTGTCCGGTAAAGGAAATTAAAAAAGCTGCCTTAATTACTTTATCTTCCGGCATTTTTTTCTATCGCGGTTGAAATAACCACTCCTTCGGCATTGGCCTGTTTGGCAATATCCATAACTTTTACCGCCAAACCCAGGTTAATCTTCTCATCCGCTTTAATAACAACTATTTTCTTTTTGGCCGCATAGACCCTGGGTTTTAATTCTTCCAAAAGACTTTCCAGGGCTATATTTGTTTCATTCAGATACAAATCATTATCTTTGGTGATAAAAATTACAATATTCTCATCTTGGTGGAGTTTTGAATAGGCAGCCGAAGGTAAAACCAATTTTATACCCGGCTGGATAATAAAATTGGCCGTGAGCATAAAAAATATTAAAAGCAGAAAAACCACATCGATTAAAGGAGCGATATTTAAATCGGTGCTTATTTTTTTTCTCCTTTCAAATTCCATTATCCCTCCAGGAGCTCTGCAGCAGCATCTTTCATTTGAAAGCTTATATTATCTACCCTGCTCTCAAAATAATAATAAGCAACCAATGTCGGGATAGCGACGAATAAGCCCGCGGCGGTAGTAATCAATGCCTCCCAAATACCCCCGGCTAAAACCGAAGCATCCACTCTCCCCCCTAATTCCTGGATCTTCATAAAGGCTTTAATCATACCTGTAACTGTTCCCGTAAGTCCAAGCAGAGTAGAGATGCTGCCAATAACAGCCAGACCGCGCAAGTTCTTATCCAACTGGCGGATAATTTTAGAGCCTGCCCGGGAGATCAGTTTTTCTCTCTCTTCCTGTCCTCTATGCCGGATATGAATACCGACAGCCAGGATATGGGCAATCGGGTCGCCTGCCTTCTCGCAAAGTTTTAATGCACTCTCCGGTTCCCCCTCTTTTAAAAGATTCTTTACCTTAAAGCATATATTGGGGGTTCTTACCCTTGCGCGGTAGAAATAATGGGATCGATCCAGAATGAGGGTTACGGATATTATTGAACATAATAGTATCGGCCACATCAAGGGGCCGCCTTTTAAAAATAAGTCAAACATCTTCTATTTCTCCTGTTTAGAGGGGGGCGGGATAAAAATTCTCCCGCCCTCTCGACTCTCGCTAGAAACTTCCCTTAACCCCTGTGTAGAATGAACGCCCCATTGTTCCATAACCGTAAACTTCCTGATACTCTTTATCAAAAAGGTTTTCAATTCTTCCAAAAACCTGAAGATTTTTGGTTATATCATAAGAAGCTGCCAGGTGCACTGTAGCGTAAGCTTTCTGAGTGATAATAGTTTTATTGTAAGAGGCGTCCCACGTTGCATCCTTACGAGCACCTACGTAATTTATACCCAAATTAAGATTGGCTTTAGGTAGAAAACCCCAGTTGACATCAAAATTGGCTTGTCTTTTTGGGCGTCTTAACAATTCCAGGCCAGTTTCTTTGTCTTCGGTATCAGTATAAGTAAAGTTAGCTCCGAAAGTGAGGTTTTCCAACGGTTTAATCTTTGCTCCGACTTCAAACCCCTTAGTTATTGCCTTACCTACATTAAGATATTTTGAATTGGAAATATCTAACATATTTCTGAAATCATTATGGAAATATGTTAGATCAAAAGATAATTTATCTTTGAAAAAATTCTGTTCAAAACCGAAATCGTAACTCTTGCTCTCTTCCGCTTTTAAATTTACATTGCCGTATGTCGAATCATATAGTTGATAAAGAGTTGGCGCTTTAAATCCTGTGCCCAAATTTCCCTTAAGGCGTGTGCCTGTTTCGGTGATAAGGAAAGCTGTGGATATTTTATAGGTAGTTTCGGTTCCAAAAATCTCATGATCGTCAATTCTAACTCCTGGAGTAATAAAGAGTCTATCCCAAATCTTTAATTGATCCTGGAAATAATACCCCATATTATCAATACTCTTTCTGTCTTGTTTGCTTGAATAAGGGCGATACGCGCCATCTGATTCGTAATACGAAGAACCGCTTTCATCTTCGTACTCAAGCCCGGCGGTGAAAATATTCCATTTTACAGGAGAGATATTATGCTGCCATTCGATTTTTTTATTATTCCCCTTATACCAGTCATTGACATATCCATAAACTGAATCCCATTCACGCTTGTCTTTCCTGCGCATATCATGATATGAAAATGACAAAACATGAGTCCACCAGGAATTTATAGATTGATCAAACGCAAACTTCGTAGAAAGATCTTTTGACGAGGAAGTATAATTAGACACATCTTGGTTAGCATCGTAGTCAACACCCGTTACAGCATCAACATAATTGACAGATAAACTTAGTTTGGCGTTATCAAGTATCTTATAACCAAGTTTCGTCGAAAGAGCAGTATTGTGGTAAGGATCGTTTTCAGATCCGTTATAAACCTTGGAAATTCCGGAAGAATCTAAGCGCGTAGCCGAGAAAGAATAATCAATCTTATCTATAGCCATACCGCTTAATCCGAAGTGCTCCGTGAATGTGCCGTGCGAACCGCCTTCAAAAGAGGCTTCAACCTTAGGTTTACCCGTTCCTTTTTTAGTAATGATATTGACTACTCCGGCCATAGCATCAGAGCCATAAAGCGTTGACTGCGGCCCGCGCACAACTTCAATCCGCTCAATATTATCAGTTAAAAGATTAGCAAAGTTGAAAGCGCGGCCAGTGGACATCGGATCATTTACTTCTACCCCATCAATCATCACTAGAGTGTGTCCCGAATTTGCTCCACGCATAAAAATAGAAGTATCCCCTCCTAATGTACCGGTCTGCATAACGGTAAGCCCGGGTACATCACGCAGGACCGCTTCAACAGTGCGCTTACCGGTTTTCTTAATATCTTCGGCAGTAATAACAGTGGTTGAACTCCCGATTTCAGCCTGGTAGGTTTCCGTTTTTGTAGCAGAAACAATAACATTACCCAAGTCATATTGGATATTAGAGGCTTCTTTTTCTCCAGCATCCGCTACTGACTCTTCCTTAACGCCTGCGGATTGTGTTTCATCTGCCCAAGCCTGATTAAGCGTAAACAAAATTGCCATAAGTATAAAACTCAAAACTTTCTTTTTCATTTCTTCTCCTCCCTCGAGAATACTTCCGTAATAGGCAATCGTCCGGGCTTGCCGGCAGTGTTAGGTTGCCGGAATTACCGTTGCGGGGCAGCGAAAGGAATCGCACCTTTACTTCCTCTGCCTATCTGGAAAAATTGTTAAAATTATATTTATACCAACGCCACACCTTAAACTTTACTTATTTTTTATCACCTCCTTTCTCAATACATCCATAGATTCTTTAAGGTCTGCTTGCGAAAACACTTCTAGAGTTAATACGCCGCAGTAGTTGCTGTCTTTTAAAAACCGTATTATGTGATTTATCAATACTGCGTCAAGATATTTCAGGGATGTATGGTCTTTGTTTCTATTGACGCCATGAAGATGAATAACGCGAGTCGTGCTAAAATATTTTTTTAGGTGCTTAAGCGGATCAACCCCCATAATAATAAGGTGGCCTATATCTACGCAGATTGAAAACCCATTTTCAAGAATCGCGGTATCAATGTAACTAAAAGGGTAGCTTAAATTTTCAATAGCGATATTTTGCGCTAGGGCTGGTTGAAACTTAGCTATCTTTTTTAGCGATTCGCTAAGCCTGCCTTGCCAAAACCGTATATTCCTTTCAGGCTTTCCTAATAAGTTAAGATGTAATATATACGCATAAGGGCCAAGAACAGACAATCGCTCAATAAGCACCACTGTCTTTTTTATTGAATCTTCCCTTTTGCCAGATATCGCACTGCCAAGATCAATATCTAAAGGCAGGTGAACAGTATATGTTAAATTCCATTTGTTACTGATGAGTTTTAATTCCTGCAGGTCTTTTCGCGTAGGGATATTTCCTGCATTATCGGATTGGAACAAAACTAGCTCTATATCATCAAGCTTACCTTTTAATTTACGCACGTTCGGCAAAATGTCATCGGGATATATACACGACGTAGCGCCTATTCTAAACGGTAGTTTTTTACACCACATTTTTTTATGTTGTTTTACCATAAGAAGTACTAAGCGTATTCTTTAATGTCCAAGAACCAGTGTTTCCAAAAACTCTCTTTGATTATAGGTTCAGCCTTTAAAATTTTAATCGGCCGGCTGAATATCGGCCCATCCACCACCAAAGTATGGAATTCTCCTTTCTCCCCGCAGGGGCAAATGCCTCTTTTTTTCAATTCCTCAACTAAGTCTTGATCAATACAACGGCCGAGAAATTCCTTGCCCATTATATCTGCCTTGCAACTGACAATAATTGCCTTAAATCCTGCCTTTAAAAATTCAGCAATAATGTTTTCCGGAGAATTATTCCAAAGAGGCTCTAAGGCTTTAATTTTTAAATCCCCGCAGACCCGCTCAATCCAGCTTTCGTGCTCCAGGAGGTAGATATCGCCAAAGACCATTGAGCCGATATCGCTGCCCCTTAGCTCAGTAACCGCGGTTTTGAATTCTTCTTCGTATTTCTGCATATCCGGGCTGACTTCCCGCTGTGCCAGGGGCACTCCGACTAAATCCGCCTGAAACTTAAGCAGCCTGCCTTCGATCCCATGGAAGCACCCGCGCTTGGATTCCCGCGAGACAAAGTTTAAGAGCAATTTCACATCATAACCCTGCTGCATTGCCCTATAACAGGCCAGGCAGCTGTCTTTTCCTCCGCTCCACGATGATATTGCCTTTAGATTATCCATCCAACGCTCCTCTTTTATAGAATACAAAAAGTTAACAGGGTAACTATCTCCGTTAATTCTATCGTCGCTCCCAGCGTATCTCCGGTTATCCCGCCTATTCTTCTGTTGGTAAACCTGGCCGCTAAATAAGCGCAGCCGCTTACGATGACTAACACGATTAATCCTTTAAGCTGCCAGATAATAAACGCAAATATAAAGGCTGAGATTAATGAAATGAGAAAAATTTTCAGGGTCATCCCCCGGATAAAAACCCCGGCTTTCCCCTCTTGCCTGGCATAAGGAAACGCAAACATCGCCAGTACCGCTGACCAGCGGCTTAAAACGCACATCAGCAGTAACGCGGTCGCCTTTGCCGGAGCAGGCACAGAATACAGTAAGCCAATTTTTAAAAGAATAATACAGATGATGCTTAAAACGCCCATTACTCCGCTGTGCGGGTCGCGCATAATATTAAGCATTTCTTCTTTGGAACGGCCGCTTAAAAAAGCGTCTGCGCTGTCGGAAAGGCCGTCCAGGTGCAGGCCGCCAGTCAGGCCTGCCAGGAAGACGATTAAAATTATACTTATTGTAAAAGAGGGAAAATTCAGGATAAATAAGCCCAAATTTATCTGGAACAGGACCAGGCCGATGAGTAAGCCGACCAAAGGAAAATATAGCGTTGCCCTGGCCAGTTTTTCCTCAGTTACCCCTTTTATTTTTAACGGAATAACTGTCAGGAACTGGAGGGCTAATAAAAAACTGTTCATTTTTTCTTCTCCGAGACATTCGCGCTTTTAAAAGTAGACATCTGAGTTAAAATTTTTAGCGCTGCATCAGCTAACCCTATGCCTAAAGCTGCGCCGGTCCCTTCGCCGAGCCTTAAATTCAGGTCTAAGAGCGGTTCTAAACCCAGATATTCTAAAATTATTTTATGCCCGCCCTCTACCGAGCAATGGCTGGCAATCATATAATCTTTAACTTTTGGCTCAATATGATAAGCGATCAATGCGGCTGCCCCGGAAATAAAACCGTCAATAACTACGGGAACTTTATTTGCCGCCGCCGCTAAAATTATTCCGGCGAGCCCGCCAATCTCAAAACCGCCGACTTTTGCCAGTACATCAATCGCGTCAAGCGGGTCAGGATTATTCACGGATAAAGATTTTTTGATTATAATTATTTTATTATTCAGGCCTTTGTCGTCCAGGCCGGCACCCCTGCCGGTTATTTCCTCGACAGGCCTTTTGGTAAAACAGGCGGTTATGGCGCTGGCTGCGGTAGTATTACCTATTCCCATTTCTCCCGTCCCGGCGATATCAATGCCTTTTTTATATTCGTTCTCAAATATTTCTATTCCGGCGCAAATTGACTTTAGCGCTTCATCCTTAGCCATTGCCGCCCCGCGAGCCATATTTTTTGTCCCGTAATTTATTTTTCTGTCCACCAGCCTTGAATCAGGCTTAAGGTCAATACTAACTCCGACGTCCGCTACTACTACCTTGGCCCCGACATGCGCGGCTAAAATATTTATCCCCGCGCCTCCGGAAAGAAAATTATAGACCATTTGAGCAGTCACCTCTTGCGGGTAGGGGCTGACGCCTTCTTCGGTCACGCCGTGGTCCGCCGCCAGCGTAAAAATAACCTTATTTTTCAAAAAGGGATTTTCATTTGCGCTAATCCCGCAGATTTTTTTGGCTAATTCCTCGAGCCGGCCTAAGCTTCCTAAGGGTTTGGTTAAATTATCCAGCCTGTTTTGGGCCTTCTCTAGCATAGCGCTATCTATTGCGCAGATACTTTTAGCTATTTTACTTATCTTCTCCATTTGAATTCACCCTTTTATCTTTAATGGTATTCCCGCAGCAATCAAGTAAAACTCTTGAGCTTCCTGCGCCGCTAGCTGGTTTATTCTTCCGGCGACATCGCGGAAATCCCTCCCCAGTTTAGTTAGCGGGACTATCCCTAAACCCACTTCGTTAGCAACCAGGATTATCTTTGCTTTTTTCTTTTCTAACTGCAATAGCCAGGCTGCGCATTTTTCCCGGATAGTTTTTTCCTTATCCTTAGCCAGAATAAGGTTGGAAATTAAAAGAGTCAGGCAATCAACGATAATACAGCCATAATTGTCACCGATCCTGGCTATCAAAGCCGTTAAATCCCTTGGCTCCTCAAAAGTTTTCCAATCCTTCGGCCTGGCTTTTTGATGCTTCAGGATACGCTCGCGCATCTCCCTATCTAATCCCTCACCGGTAGCGATAAAAGCCACTTTTTTCTTTTTGCCTGGCAGGCTCAAGGCATAGGTGCTCTTCCCGCTCCTTGCTCCCCCCAGGACTAAAGTTATTTTACCCATTTCTCTCCTTAACCTTGAAGATGCCTCTTGTATGCTCAACTATGGTCAAACTTGCCGTTTTCGGAATATAGCGCCAGAAATTCTTTTTCTTTAATATACTGCTGATGAATATGCCGATTACTCCCCCATGACAGACAATTGCTAAATCTTTTCCCGCATTTAACCGGATAATCTTTTCAATACCAAGCTTAACCCTCCGTTTAAACACGCGCATAGGCTCGGCCCCGGGAATACAATCTTGGTACGGATCATTAAGCCACCGTCTATAAACAGACGGGTATTTCTTCATAATTTCATTATGGCGCAATCCTTCCAGGACTCCGAAATCAAGCTCTCTTAACGAAGATACCCGGATGATTTTAGCTTTTTTAAATACTATGCGGGCGGTCTGGAGGCTGCGCTTCCTATCGCTGGAATAGACCTTGTCAAACCTGGCAGCCTTTAGTTGCTTAGCTAAACATTGCGCTTGCGTTCTTCCATCTTTACTTAAAGCTACGTCTTTACGGCCGCAATAACGGCCCAGTTTGTTCCACTGCGTTAGGCCGTGGCGGATTAAGGTAAGGCGCGTAACCTTCATATTTCTTTCGGCACTAAAACTACATTCGGCCTTCCGGTAACAGGATTAGTATTCACCAGAACAACTGTTTTATATACCGCTTCTATATTTTCATAAGTAAGCACATCTTCGGCCTGGCCTTCCTTAAATATATTTCCGTTATCCAGCAGGCAGATGCGGTTACAGTAGGCGCTGGCAAGATTTAAATCGTGCAGGATCATAATAATAGTCAGGTTATTCTGATGGTTGAGTTTTTTAAGTAAGTCCATCACTTGGATCTGGTGGCCGATATCCAGGTGCGCTGTCGGTTCATCCAGCAATAAAAGTACCGGCTCCTGGGCCAGGGCCCGGGAAATAATTGCCCGCTGGCGTTCACCTGCGCTTAGTTCATTAACTATTTTTTCCTTTAATCCCGAAGAATCGGTTAAGGCGAGCGCCCTCTCGCAGATTTCGATATCTTTTTTGGTTTCAAACTGCAGCCTCTTTAAATGCGGGATCCTCCCCATTAAAACCAGCTCCATTACGCTGAATGAAAAACCGGTAGAGATATCCTGAGAAACAAAGGCTACCTTGCGGCAAAACCCCTTTAAATCCATAGCGAAGATATCATTATTGTCAAAATAAATTTTTCCCTTACGGGGATGCAGGACCTTGGAGCATAACCTTAAAAGCGTGGTTTTGCCTGAGCCATTCGGCCCGATAATCCCAATGAAATCGCCGGCATTAATCTCCAAAGATATGCCCTTAATGATATCTTCGCCGAAGTAGCCGGCGCTTAAATTAGCGATCTTTAGTAATGGTTTCATTGAACCCTCTGCCCGCGTTTTAATAAAATAATAAAGATGGGCGCACCGATTATCGCGGTAATTACTCCGATAGGTATCTCTACCGGAGCAAAAAGAGTACGCGAAACAATATC
>Ga0265297_10002684_pt1 | contig 35095 bp, 33 predicted proteins | sample Munlanlwell13791_FD_192502 | JGI IMG/M metagenome (GOLD analysis project Ga0265297, IMG submission 192502) | Leachate microbial communities from a municipal landfill in Southern Ontario, Canada - Leachate well 137-91 | ecosystem: Engineered > Solid waste > Landfill > Unclassified | place... | reverse complement strand
CCATCAAAGACCTCATAGGATATAGGCGCAAATTTGATAAATTGATAAAATGTCTTGCTTCAACAAGGCTGCCGACTGATTACGGGGAATTTAAGCTTTATATCTATGAGTCCATGATCGATAATTATCATCACCTGGCAATGGTAAAAGGCGACCTGAAATCTGTTCAGGGGATGGATGTTTTGGTAAGGGTCCATTCGCAGTGCCTGACAGGAGATGTATTTGGTTCAAAGAGGTGCGATTGCGGCAGACAACTTCATAGCGCCTTGAATATGATAGGCAAACAACCGTGCGGCGTGCTCTTGTATATGAGCCAGGAGGGCAGGGGCATAGGCCTTGTAAACAAGCTGAAGGCTTATGTCTTGCAGGACCAGGGCATGGATACCGTTGAGGCAAACCACGCCCTGGGTTTTGAGGCAGATCTAAGGGATTATGGTATAGGCGCGCAGATCCTATCGGACCTTGGCGTGAGCAGGATAAAACTACTTACTAATAATCCGCAGAAGGTTATAGGGCTTGAAGGTTATGGGCTTGAGATCGTTCAAAGGGTGCCTATTGAGGTTGAGACTGGCCGGGAGTGCGAAAGATATCTTAAGACAAAAAAAGAAAAACTTGGGCACAAACTGGAAAAGGTTTAGGCCCGCCGGGTATTGTCTATTGACAACCGTTTTGGCTGTTTTTGATTTAAATAAAAAGGAGGCAGTGACATGGTAAAGGTATTTGAAGGCGCTTTGATCGCCAAAGGCAGATGCTTTGGTATCGTCGTCTCGCGTTTTAATGATTTTATAACTAAAAAACTGCTGGAGTCATGCATCGATACTTTGTTAAGGCATGGTGTTAAAGACCAGGAGATTGAAGTGGCATGGGTGCCCGGGGCGTTTGAGGTTCCGCTTGCAGCAAAGAAGATGGCCGGTTCTAAAAAATACGACGCTATCATATGCCTGGGTACCGTTATTAGAGGTGAGACACCTCATTTTGATTATGTCGCATCCGGGGTCAGCAAAGGTATAGCTAAGGTAAGCCTCGATGCTGGTATACCGGCTATTTTCGGTATAATAACAGCGGATAATATGGAACAGGCTATTAAGCGCGCCGGCGCCAAGGAAGGCAACAAGGGCAAGGACGCGGCCTTATCGGCGATTGAGATGGTGAACCTTCTAAACGCGGTATAAACGCGCGTATCCCCTGCCGCAGTTTAAGCCGCTGGATTTTGTCGCGGCCGCTATCATAGGTTTTTTAAAAAAGGACAGGCGCATGAGAAAAAGAACAAGGGCAAGAGAGATTGCCCTTCAGATTTTGTATCAGGCTGATATAAGGCATGAAGGGCTGAACGATATCGCGGAAGATTTTTTTCGTATTTGTCTTAACGGCGCGGACCGGCCTGAAGAATCTGTCAGGGGGTTTGCTATAAGCCTTGCCAAGGGCACTCTTGACAATATAAAAACAATAGATGCCGTTATCTCGTCTTATGCGCAGAATTGGCAGCTTGAAAGAATGGCTGTTATTGACAGGAACATTATGAGGATGGCCTGTTATGAGCTTCTCTATGTTAATGATATCCCCGCCAAGGTTTCAATAAACGAAGCGGTTGACTTGGCGAAAAAATACGGGGATACCGAATCGGGCAAGTTTGTAAACGGCATACTGGATAAAGTCAAAAAGACAGAGGTGAAGGAAAAGTGAACCGGAAGGCGGACCTTCATATACACACAATGTATTCAGACGGTTCTTTAAGTCCCAGCGATGTGGTGCGTATAGCCAGCCAAAGGGGTATATGTTGCATTTCCATTACAGACCATGACAATGTTTTTGGAGTAGACGAGGCTATGAGCGCCGGCAATGCCTATCATGTGGAGATAATACCGGGCGTTGAAATAAGTGCCGAGGAATCCGGCAGGGAGATGCATATCCTGGGTTATTGCATGGATTACCATGATAAGGACCTGATTTCTTTTTTAAAAAAAATACGGCAGGACAGGGTGGAAAGGTTACGAAAGATGGCCGGGCTTTTGAGCGAGCGGGGCATGCGCATAGATGTTGATGACCTTTTAAGTTCAGCCGGGGAGGTTTCCATAAGCCGTCTGCATATAGCAATGTATATGCATAAAAAAGGCCTTGTCAGGGATTGGCGGGACGCTTTCAGGACATATATAGGAGATAACAGGTCTTGCTATGTGGCGAATTTCAGTTATACCTCGAAAGAGGTTATAGACGCAATAAAGGCCGCGGGCGGCATACCTGTATTAGCCCATCCCGGTATTAACAGGCTTGATACGATTCTGCCAAGGCTTGTAAAAGAAGGTATTAGGGGTATAGAGGCCTTTCATAGCGAACATTCCGGCAAAGCGGCAAGAGGTTATGAGAGTTTTGCCTCTTGCAACGGTCTTATTGTTACAGGCGGTTCGGATTGTCATGGCGGGCTTAAGGGAGAGGTCATTATAGGCAAGAGCGCGATACCATATTCATATGTCGGGGCATTAAAGAATGCGAAAAGCGACCGCTGAACGGTTTATGAGGCTTGCCATAAGACAGGCCTTATTGGCCAGGGGTAAGACAGGGTTTAATCCTATTGTAGGCTGTATTATAGTAAAAAACGGCAAGATAGTATCATCGGGTTTCCATAAGGAGTTTGGCGGACCTCACGCGGAGGCCGTTGCTTTAAAGGCCGCGGGCGATAGGGCAATAGGTGCCGCGATGTTCATAACCCTTGAACCATGCAGCTATTATGGCAAGACGCCGCCTTGCGCCAATCTGATAGTTAGATCAGGCATAAAAGAGGTGTTTTGCGCATGCCTTGACCCTAATCCGCTTAATAGCGGAAAGGGTATTGCGGTACTCAAAAATTCCGGCATAAAAATCTCTTTAGGCATATTAAGGCGGCAGGCGCAGGCCTTAAACAGGGATTTTTTCAGGAGGATGAAGGCCAAGACCCCGTTTGTCAGTCTCAAGCTTGCGCAAAGTCTTGATGGAAAGATTGCGACAAAGACCGGTGATTCCAAATGGATAAGCTCTCAAGGCTCAAGGGCCTTTTCGCACGGGTTGCGGTATAATCATGATGCCGTTATGGTGGGCATCGGTACGGTATTAAAAGACGACCCATTGTTAAATGTGAGAATACAAATAGGGTCGTCTTCAAAAAAACCAAGACAGCCTGTGAAGATAATAATAGACTCGGGGTTAAGGACGCCTGTAAGGTCAAGATTATTAAGCAGGCATTCGCCCGGTAAGACAATTATCGCGGCGTCTCAAGGCGCCTCTATCGCCCGGGAAAAGGCCTTATCTAAAAAAGGGGCCTGTATAATCCGGGCGGGTCTTGACCGCAAGCGAGTGGATCTATGTATCCTGATGGAGCAGCTTATGCAAAAGGGTATAAACAGTATTCTGGTTGAAGGAGGAAGCGAGATAGCTGCCTCGATGCTTGAATCAGGTCTTGTCCGTAAACTATATTCATTTATATGCCCGATTATAATAGGCGGCAGAAGCGCTGTTGGCGCTGTAGGTGGTATTGGCGCCGGTAAGGTCAAGGACGCGATGAGGCTTTATAATATAAAGGTGCGGGGTCTTGGCAGGGATTTTTTGGTGGAGGCAGATGTTTACAGGAATAATTGAAGAATTAGCGGTTGTATATTCCCTGTCACGTGCTGTTGACAACGCGAGACTGATCATTGAAAGCAGGGTATGCGGTCATGATTGCAAAAAAGGAGACAGCATAGGCATTAACGGCTGCTGTCTTACCATTTCGGAGAAGAAGGGCCGTTATCTGTCTTTTGATATTAGCCGCGAGACATTGCAGGCAAGTGATCTGGCAGATCTGGCGCAGGGTGATAAGGTGAACCTCGAACGTTCTTTAAGGCAGAGCTCGCGCGTAGGGGGGCATTTTGTGACAGGCCATATAGATTATACGGCCAGATTATTAGCAAGGTCTCAAAGATCGGATTTTGTAGAATTGAAAATAGGTATAGACAAGGGTTATAATGGTTTTTTAGCCAGAAAAGGTTCCGTCGCGGTAGACGGGGTCAGCCTCACGGTCAATAATATCTCGGAGGATAGTTTTAATGTCATGATAATTCCTTTTACCTTGGTGCATACCACGCTTCAATACAAGGAAAAAGGAAGCCGGCTCAATATAGAAACAGATATACTGGCAAAATATACTTACAGTCTTTTAAGAAACAAGGCCCGCGGACCTTCCTCATTTCCAGGTCTGGATAAGCCGTTTCTGTCCGAATATGGTTTTACTTGATGTCTGCCCAGGTTGACACAAGTTAACATAAGTCGGAAATTTCCTTGATTATACGTTCTTGGAATGATAAACTAATTTAATTGCCGCGGGGTATTTTGTAGGCATGAGCCGGCGGAATGTTTGGCATATCAATATTTATCGGGGTGTAGCGCAGTTTGGCTAGCGCGCTTCGTTCGGGACGAAGAGGCCGGCGGTTCAAATCCGCCCACCCCGACCATATCCGCCTTGGCTGATTTTTGCCGTCGTTAAAAACCCCGCCCCGATTATAAAAGAGTTCACACACGTCAAACTGATACCCGGATATGATGGAATGATCAAATCATATTATGTGTTATTTATATTGGCGGTATTTGTCATTTATTCGCTGATAAATTATCAGGTAATTGACAGAAGCCGGATAATAAGGGTGCGCGATGAAGAAAACAAGGTATAATACGGTTTCTTTTTCTCGCAGGTATTTTCAGTCCCCTAAGGGCTTTGGATATAAGAGGCGATTATTGTTTTGGGCTTAGCGGCAGCTATAAAGACAGAGACAGGATAAAGGATATATTAAGCCGCTTGAGGGTAGATCGTTTTATTTGCTTTCACCCTCGGAGAGGTGAAAACTTTAAGGCAAAAAGCTACCATGAAGATCGTTTCTTTGAATCAGCAGACTTGATCATAGGCAAATATGATTGCCCCGGTGTTATTTACCGGGACGGTAAAAGAGAATGATTTGATTACGTGTATAATTAAGAAGTACCGTGCCAGGGATAAGTTTTTTATCTAAGCGCTGATTTTGTGATTTTGGAATTCATGCGGTTGTTTAGGAGATGTTCATTGCTTGTTTGCAACGGTTCGGCGATTGCCCGTATAGCGGTCTCTTTGGGGATAAACACGGCCGTTTTTTTCGGGTCGGACTTTCATCAAGGGTATAGGCTCTTAAACAGAGATAGCTTTATTTTCTATAAAAATGCCATCCGCAGCTCCTGCGAGGCATACCTGTCGATATTGGGATGTATGGTGAATGATCTTTTTAAAGGAAATATTATTGGAAAAATGATCCCTGCTGTCTGTACGGAATCGGGCCCGCTTTTTAATCTGAATAGTCCTTAGGCGGAGGGCGGACCGTTTTTTATAAGATAAGCGGTTTTTGGTTAGGACATGAAAAAGAGGATACACGCAGTTTACTATGGCAGGGTCCAGGGGGTCGGCTTCCGGTTTACCTGTCAGCGTATTGCCGAAGGTCTCGGTATCTCCGGCTGGGTCAGGAATAATCCGGATGGCAGCGTTGAGCTGGCTGCGGAGGCAGGCCGTGCCGTATTAGATGAATTTTTAGACTCCGTTAAACGCGATATGGCAGGATGTATTGATAGGGATATTGTATGCTGGCATGAGCCTGAAGGCGGATCCAAGGGTTTTAATATAAGGTTTTAGCGTATGTCCAAGCGCGACAAGAGAGAAGAATTAGAGTATTTAAAAAAACAGATCCGCGAACATGACCGCAGGTATTACGTTGAACATGCCCCGGAGGTCAGCGACTATGAGTATGACGCGCTGTTACGCCGGGTAAAGGATATAGAAAAGCGGTTTCCCCGCCTTGTTACCGGTGATTCGCCTACACAAAACGTGGGAAAAGACCTAAGCCCTTATTTTAAGAAAATCAGGCACTGCTCACCGATGCTTAGCATAGATAATACATATTCTGCCGATGAACTTAAGGAGTTTGACAAGCGTGTCAGGAAAAATCTGCAGGTAGATAATGTCTCTTACGCGGCGGAGCTTAAAATTGACGGGGTATCAATATCGCTTTTTTTCCGAGACGGTAAATTCCAGTATGCTGTTACTCGTGGTGATGGCAGGGTTGGCGATGATGTTACGGAAAACATAAAGGCTATCAAGGTTATACCGTTATCCGCAAGAGACAGAGGGGTCTTTCCCAATGAGATTGAGGTACGCGGAGAGGTCTTCATGAGCAGGGACGCATTTAATGAGATCAATAGGCAAAAAGGCGTTACTGGAGAAGAGGAATTTGCCAATCCGCGTAATGCCGCGGCAGGTTCATTGAAACTGCTTGACCCTGGTCTTATCCGTGAGAGAAGGTTGAATGTGTTTGTGTATGGTGTGGGTTATTGCGGTGAAAAACCGCTGTCCACCCAGACTCGTGTATTGGAATTCCTGAAAGACCAGGGTTTTCGCACAAGCCCCCACGCCAAGAGGTGTTCGGATATAGATGAGGTTATAGCATATTGCCGGAAATGGCATACAGACAGGGCCGGGCTTGGTTACGATATTGATGGTATCGTGGTAAAGGTCGATTCCATAGCGTATCAGGTTCAGCTTGGTTTTACCGCGAAATCCCCGCGTTGGGCGATAGCTTATAAATTTCCGGCCCAAAGGGCGATTACGAGATTGAAGGACATAATTATCCAGGTCGGCAGGACAGGGGTGTTGACTCCTGTCGCTGAGCTTGAACCTGTTGAGATATCGGGCAGTATTGTTAGCCGGGCGACATTACATAATATGGACGAGATCAGACGCAAGGATATAATGATGGGGGATAACGTTGTCGTTGAAAAGGCCGGCGAGATAATACCGCAGGTTGTTAGCTCTTTGCCTGATCGAAGGACAGGTTCGCAGAGGCCTTTTACCATACCTCTCACATGCCCATCATGCGGCTCGGAGGTGGTCAGGCATGGGCAGGAAGTGGCATTACGGTGCACAAACCCAAGATGCCCTGCCCAACTGAAAGAGAGGTTTAGGCATTTTACCTCAAGAAGCGGAATGGATATCAGGGGGTTTGGATACGCGCTGATAAGCCAATTAGTTGATAAAGGCATAGTCCATGATTATGCTGATATATATGATCTTAAACTTGACGATATATTAAAGCTTGAAAGGATGGCTCAAAGGTTAGCCGGCAAACTGCTAAACTCGATAAAGCGTTCCAAGACAAGGCCTTTGGCCAGGCTTATTTATTCCTTTGGCATAAGGCATGTCGGAACGCGCGGGGCAGACATACTGGCCGCAAGATTTAACAGTATTGAAAACCTAAGGGCGCAATCGATCGAGGCATTGGCCGCAATAAACGCTGTCGGTCCTGTGATGGCGGAATCCATTGTGGATTTTTTTTCAAAGCCAGATACGGATGTGATTATTAATAAGCTGAAGGGTCATGGGGTTCTTTTACGACAAAATGCTGCCTTGGTCTCCGGGGGTTTATCGGGAAAGGTTTTTGTTTTTTCAGGCACATTGGCGCATCTTTCCAGGATACAGGCTCAGGAGGCGGTCAGGTCACTGGGCGGGGCTGTCTCCTCGTCGGTGGGTAAAAGGACGGACTATCTTATATGCGGAAAGAATCCAGGTTCGAAACAGGCCTTGGCAAAGAATTTGGGTGTAACCGTTATCGATGAGAATGAATTTATGGGTATAATAAAACGCGGAGGCCTCTTATGAAGACAAGACCAACTCTTATCTATTTACTGTTGATTGCCATACTGTCTACTTCCGGGTGCAGCGGCGCCTGGCGGAAGAAATTTGTCAGGGCTAAAAAAGGGGTTGTTAAGGAGGGGCCGATATTACAGCCCTATGATTATGCACGGGAATTTACCAATAAACAGTTATACGCTAATAATTATTCCTTTTGGAGGAACTCGCAGTCAGAGCTTATACAATCGGTGAAGTCAAAGGAGGGCAAAAAGAAGATCAAAAGCCAGATGGGTTATGCTATTGCAGATATTAAGAAAATGGCAAGTCTACTTATTGACGAGGAAAACGCCAAGCTTGCGACTTATATCTTGGAGCTTGAGGGTATAGCGGAAAAGATAGAACAGCCTAACTATATTAATTCAAACAGCAATGAGCTTTCTTCGAGGCTTTCGAAACATTACAGGTCAGTAGGCAGGAATTTTTCATATCATCATATGAAGAATTTCATAAAGCCTGATTGACGCCAAAGGAGGCCTTTATGTCCGTATGCCCTCAAGGGGATTACCTGGTTTATAAGATATATATAAACAGTGTTGGCACGAATTGTTATATATTTGGTTCAAAAAAACTTCATGAAGTCATTGTGATAGACCCGGGTTCCGACGCGCGCGTGATACAGGGGTTTATGAAAGGAAAAGGCCTTGTCCCGAAATGCATAATTAATACCCATGGCCATATAGACCATATCGCAGGCAACGCGGAACTCGGACTGCCGATATGCATTCATGAGAGAGACGCCAATTTTTTAACAAATCCTTTACTGAATATGGCTCCTTTTTACGGGACACTGAAGTCCTCTCCGAAGGCCTCGCGATTATTGAAAGACAATGATATTATAGAGGTCGCCGATATCAGTCTGCGGGTTATCCATACGCCCGGGCATACGCCCGGGGGCATATCGCTTTACCATAACGACATCGTATTTACCGGAGACACGCTGTTCGCTCAAGGTATAGGCAGGACGGATATGCCCTATGGCAGCGAAAAGGAGATCAAATCTTCTATTCGGGATAAGTTATTTCTGCTGGATGATTCTACCATAGTCTATCCCGGGCATGGAGAGGAAACCACGATAGGCGCTGAAAAGAGGACTAACCCGTGGCTATGAAAGATATTGTCGAGGAATTTTTGAATTATCTTGTAGTCGAGAGGGGGCTTTCCGATAACACCATATCGGCTTACAGGAGCGACCTTTATAAATACACGGATTTTTTGGAGTCGAATAAAAAACGGCTCCACCTGAATGATGTCACGAGAAATGATGTAAGGGATTATATGATATACCAGAAAGATAAGGCACTTTCTTCTAATTCCATATCGCGCCGGCTTGTCGCCATAAAAGTATTGCACCGTTTCCTGTTGAGGGAGAGATATGTCAAAGAGGATATAACAAGCGTCCTTGATTCGCCTAAGCTATGGAAGCATTTGCCGGAGACGCTTTCTCTGGGCGAGATAGAGGATATGATAAAAAAGCCTAATACAAGGGACAGGATCGGATTGAGGGATAAGGCGGCGCTCGAATTGATGTATGCCGCTGGTTTAAGGGTATCGGAACTGGTCAACCTTGAGATAGACAATGTTAACCTTGAGGCGGGTTTTTTGAGGTGCGTGGGTAAGGGCAGTAAGGAAAGGATAGTTCCTATAGGTGGTCAGGCACAGTCCGCTATAAGGAGGTATATTGACAGGTCAAGGGTGTCCATGAAAAGGCCGCAGTCGCCGAACGCGCTTTTTTTATCGCGCTTGGGGAAAAAGATATCAAGACAGAGTTTTTGGAAGATGATAAAAAAATACGCTAAATCGGCGGGGATAAACAAGGATATAACACCGCACACGCTAAGGCATTCATTTGCTACCCACCTGCTTGAGCGCGGGGCTGACCTTAGGGTGGTGCAGGAAATGCTGGGGCATGCCGATATATCGACGACCCAGATTTATACTCATATAGACAAAGAGCGGCTGAAATCTATTCACCACAAATTTCATCCCAGGCCCTGATAGGCGCATAATGGATATGATCGGGCGATGAATGCGAAAGACAAGTTATTATCAATCCCTGATTTTGTATCGGTCATCCTGAACGAGGCAGGCGTTATAGGTGACAGGCATGGTTTTGGCGTATTCGCGGTGGGCGGATTTGTCAGGGATTTAATGCTCGAAAGAAAAAGCCTTGATATTGATATTGCCGTTCAGGGCGACGGTATAAGGCTTGCCGAGGAGTTGGCCCGCAGGCTCAATGGCTCATTGGCCGTGTTCAGGCATTTTGGGACCGCGATGATTGAGGCCGATATAGGAGGCGATGCCAAATTCGCCTCACCCTGTCTGCGTTTAGCAAGGATAGATATAGCTACCGCCAGAAGCGAACATTATAGATCGCCGGCGTGTTACCCCGATGTGAGAGCCGCATCTATAAAGGCCGACCTTAAGAGGCGGGATTTTTCGATAAATGCCATAGCGCTTGTACTCAATGCGCGCAGGTTTGCACAGATAATAGATTATTTTAACGGTATGGGTGACCTGGAAAACGGTGTGGTAAGGGTCATGCATGAAAAGAGTTTTATTGATGACCCGACCAGGATATTTAGGGCCGTGAGATTTGAGCAGAGATATAATTTTGCTATTGATAGTCATACATTGAGCCTTATTAAGAAAGCGGTCAGGGCAGGCCTGCTTTGCAGGTTGAAGAGGCAAAGGATTGAAAAAGAACTCGCTCTCTTTCAGAAAGAAGACGCATGTGCCAGGATGGCCGTCAGACTTGAGGATATAACGGGAGAAAGATATGTCACGCGTGGACAGGATGAATGAAGAAATTCGTTATCAGATAAGCATGATACTCCGGAAGGAAGCGCGGGATCCCAGGATAGGGTTTGTTACTATAACGAGGGTGGATACATCTCCGGATTTCAAGTCAGCGTCCGTGTATTTTACAGCGCTTAATGATTGGGGCCCTTCAGACGATACCTTAAAAGGGCTCAAGGCCTCAAGCGGTTTTATAAGAAGTTTGCTGGCGAAAAGGATCAAGGTTAAATTTATTCCGCGGATAACATTTATTAATGATATTCCGGATGCTGCAACAGAGAGGATAGATGATATTTTTAATATGCTTCGCAGGGAAAAGGAGACAGGATAATGGGACTTTCAGCCGTCGTTTCTGCTATAAAAGACAAGAAGAATGAGTGTTTTGCCGTGGCCTCACACAGAAATTTAGAAGGAGATGCCATAGGCAGTATGCTTGCCATGTCAGAGCTCCTTAAGGCTGCGGGGAAAAAAACCGTTTTACTCTCTCCCGAGGATATGCCTGAAATATATAAGTTCTTGCCGAACGCGTCATTGGTGAAGGCCAGAAAATATCCGCGCCGTATCGCATATGATGCAGCCTGTTTGCTGGATTGCACTGACCTTGACAGGCTGGGTGATGCCAAAGCCGGTATAGACTTGTCCCGACCGATACTTAATATAGATCATCACATAAGCAATAAATATTTCGGCACGGTAAACTGGATTGATCCGGGTATGTCATGTTCAGGCGAGCAGGTATATCGTTTATTCGAAAAGATGGGTATACCGATAAATAAGAATGCCGCGCTTTATATTTATATTGCGATCCTTACGGATACGGGCTCGTTCAGGTATTCCAATACCACCGCCAACACCCATAAGGCGGTATCAGAGCTTTTATCGCACGGCATCTGTCCGGTTGATATATATCGCAGGATATATGAAGGTATCGGTCCAGGCTATCTGCGCATGCTGGCCTCGGTCTTGGCGAGCCTTGATACAGATCAGGCGGCCGGCATGGCGTGGGTGGAGATAACGCAGGATATGCTGAAGAGATATCATTGCAGTATTGATGATACGCAGGATTTTGTTAATTATCCAAGGTCTATGAAAGGCATAAAGATAGCCATTGCCTTTAAGGAGGCCGGAGCCGGCGTTGTAAAGGTCAGTTTCCGTTCTAACGATGGCCTTGATGTGAATAAGCTTGCCGGGTTTTTTGGAGGCGGCGGCCATGCCGCGGCCAGCGGATGTGTTATAAAAGGAACTCTTGGCACGGTAAAAAAGATAGTCCTGGATAAGTGTAAAAAATCCTTGACTGGGTGACCTTTCGAGGTGTTTTTCTTTTTCCATGACAGTATCTCCGTATACTAAAAAAGGTTATATAGGCCATGAAGGATATTCTTATAATAGACAAACCCCAGGGCATGACATCGCATGATGTTGTTGATGCCGTGCGCAGAAAATTCAATATACGAAAGGTTGGCCATTGCGGGACATTGGACCCTATGGCAACAGGTGTTCTTGTGATATTAATGAACCAGGCGACAAGGCTTTCCGCAAGGCTTTGCTGCGATGAAAAAGAATATATCTGCCGTATGACGCTTGGCTGTGCCACAGATACCCACGATGGAACAGGCAATGTGACGCGGGCCCTTGGTACCAAAGGTATGACAGCGCAGCTTGTTCGTGATACGATAATGTCTTTTAAGGGCAGGCAGAAACAGATCCCACCGATGATATCGGCAAAATACCACAAGGGAGAGAGATTGTATAAGCTTGCCAGAAAAGGGGTTGTCGTGGATAGGCAGCCTGTAGATATAGATATAAAGGATATTGATATTATTTCGGTTGGACAGGATAATGCCGAATTCAGGGTAACATGTTCAAAGGGTACCTATATAAGGACCCTATGTCATGATATAGGTAAAAGGCTGGGTTGCGGGGCTTATATGGACAGCTTGAGAAGGATACGTTCAGGGCAGTTTCATATCAAGGATGCGTTTACTTTGGAGGCAATCCAGTGAAGGTTGCCTATTATCCGGGGTATATAGATAAAAGCCCGAGGCCGAGCGCGGTCGCAGTCGGGGTCTTTGATGGCCTGCATATAGGGCACAAGAGGATAATGGATCATCTGTTAAGGTTGTCTGGTAAAAAAAGGTTGCGGCCTGTTGTTGTGACATTTTTCCCGCACCCTGATAATGTGCTCCCGGGCCGTAAAAAGGCCTTGATGCTGTGCTCGCTTAAACACAGGCTGAAGCTGTTTTCGGCCGCCGGCATAGGCTTATGCGTAGTGTTGAAGTTTGACCGTATAATAGCGCGGATGCCATACGATTCCTTCATCAAGCAGGTATTGATAGACAAAATCGGGATGAGGAGCCTTGTGGCTGGGGCGGGTTTTTCACTCGGCAGGGAAAGAGCCGATATCGGCAATGACCTGAAGGATATAGCCCCGTGCCTGGGGTTCAATATCCACGCGGTCATCCCAAGAAGGTATAAAGGGCGTATTATTAGTTCGAGTATCATACGCAGCTTGATAGAAAAAGGGGATATAGGTCATGCCTCGAAACTGCTTGACAGGCCTGTATCCGTGTTGGGCACGGTTATTCATGGGCGTAAGAAGGGAAGGGATATAGGTTTTAAGACCGCGAATATAAACCCGCATCATGAGGCGATACCCCCGCGCGGTGTTTATGCGGCATATACTATTATTGACGGTAAGACATATAAATCAGTTGTCAATATCGGGCAAAGGCCGACATTTTATGGAGAAGACGTGAATATCGAAACCCATGTATTAGGTCTTAACAGGGGTATCTATGGCAAGGATATAGAGGTGTGTTTCGTAAAAAAATTAAGGCCTGAAAAGAGATTTAAGGATCAGGGTTTGCTGCGTTTGCAAATAGAGGATGATGTCTCGCGCGCAAGACGCATGCTTTTGTAAATTATAATAAGAATAAAGAAACGAGTCCTTTTGATTATTTTCGCGAAAAAGGATAAATCGTCGCTGTGATTCCGAATACCCCCAATATTTCTTAGATGTTTTGTAATGCCCCCTGATCAAATGTTAATGCCAAAACGGATGTTTCAGGCCTCTTGGTATGCTTAAAATAGGTTTTATTTGTAGGCAGAGATAATATTAGGATGCCGGAGGCAGGTTATCGATATTAGGTTTGGCCGGATATTCACTTCGGATATTTTCTAGGCAGAAAACATTTGACATATCAATTTCCTATTGTTATAATTTATCGTCAGTATTAATATAATTTATATATATTCATATAAGCTGTTTTATGAGATTTGTGGAGTTTTAAACAGAATAGGACTGCAATGAAAAGTGCTGTGATAAAAAAAGGGTTAGAAAGAACGCCGCACAGGGCCTTGCTATACGCCACAGGCCTTAGCAGGAATAACATGAACAAGCCTTTTATCGGTATTGCGTCAAGTTTTACGGATCTTATACCGGGCCACGTTGATATGAGACTTTTGGAGCGCGAGATAGAGCATGGGGTATGCGCCGGAGGAGGCGTGCCTTTTGTTTTTGGCATACCGGGTATATGCGATGGGATAGCAATGGGTCACGCTGGTATGCATTATTCTCTTGCCTCAAGAGAATTGATAGCTGATTCCGTTGAGAGCGTGTCAATGGCTCATGCGTTAGACGGGCTTGTGCTTTTGACCAATTGCGATAAGATCACCCCCGGCATGATTATGGCAGCTGCCAGGCTTAATATACCCGCTATTGTCGTGACAGCCGGACCGATGATATCAGGTATGTATAAAATGCAGAGGCGTTCATTTGTCAGGGACACCTTTGAGGCAATGGCAAAAAGACAGAAAGGCCAGATAACAGATTCCGAACTCGATGATTTGGAGATCTGCTCATGTCCTGGGGCAGGTTCCTGCCAGGGGCTTTACACGGCCAATACCATGGCCTGTGTAACCGAGGCCCTCGGGATGTCTTTGCCCGGATGCGCTACAGCCTTGATTAACTCCGCTAAAAAGAAACGTATAGGTTATTCAAGCGGCGAACGGATCGTTTGCCTGGTTCGACAGGGCCTGTCAGCGCGTAAGATCATCAATAATCGTTCTGTGTATAATGCCGTTATGGTTGATATGGCATTAGGCGGTTCAACTAACACAATGCTGCATGTACCGGCTATTGCTTATGAAGCGGGAATCGGATTAGGCCTTGATGAACTTGATATGATAAGCAGAAAGACACCGCATATATGTAATATAAGGCCCGGTGGAGAGTATTTCATGGAAGATCTTGAATATGCCGGAGGCATACCCGCCGTATTAAGCAGATTGTCGTCGAGGATAAAAGATAATATAACGGTTACGGGTAAAGGCCTTAAAGAAAATATCAAAGGTGCCCCTATCTATGATGATGATATAATCAGGCCCATCGCAAGGGCATATCATAAGGAAGGCGGCATAGCGGTACTGAAAGGCAATATCGCTCCTGACGGTTGCGTTGTGAAACAGAGTGCGGTTGATAAATCTGTAATGGTATTTACCGGTAAGGCTGTTTGTTTTGATTCGGAAGAAGACGCTATGCGCGCGATAATGTCAGGCAGGATCAAAGCCGGCAGTATTGTTGTCATTAAATATGAGGGACCAAAAGGAGGCCCCGGTATGCGCGAGATGCTTGCCCCTACGGCTGCTATAGCTGGCATGGGTATGTCGAGGGATGTAGCCTTGATTACCGATGGGCGCTTTTCCGGGGGCACAAGAGGCCCGTGTGTAGGTCATATTTCACCTGAAGCTGCAACAGGGGGGCCAATCGCTATCGTCGAGGATGATGATATTATATCAATAGATATACCGAAGCGAAGGATAGAACTTAAGGTGTCACCCGCACAGATACAAAGGCGTTTGAATGTCTTAAGGCCCAGGCCGCCTAAGATTAAAAAGGGTTATTTATCGCGTTACGCGTGTTTTGTCCAATCGGCCGCGAAAGGGGCGGTATTATCAATCAAATGAGATTAAAAGGCGCTAATATATTAGTTGAATCATTAAAGAAAGAGAATGTTGGTATTGTTTTTGGTTATCCGGGCGGTGTCGTACTGCCTATATTCGACGTTCTTTATGATTCCAATTTGAGGTTTATGCTGACAAGACATGAGCAGGCAGCAGCCCACGCGGCAGATGGTTATGCCCGCGCCACAGGTAAGGTCGGTGTCTGCCTGGCTACATCCGGCCCCGGGGCGACCAATCTTGTAACAGGCATAGCCACGGCCTATATGGATTCAGTTCCTATAGTTGCCTTAACAGGCCAGGTCAAGACTAACCTTATCGGAAGTGACGCTTTTCAGGAGGCTGATATCACAGGTATAACCAGGCCTATTACAAAACATAATTATCTTGTAAAAGATATAAATGATCTCGCGCCTATAATAAAAGAGGCTTTTTATGTGGCAAGCAGCGGCCGGCCAGGGCCCGTCCTGGTTGATCTCCCCGCTGACCTTATGTTTGCGGAGGCTGAATTCCATTACCCTGAAAAAATCAGCATGAGGAGTTATAAGCCTGTCTGTGTTAGCTGTCAGGGCCGGTTAAAGAAGGCAGCCAGGGCGATATGCGATTCCCGCAGACCAATAATATATGCCGGGGGTGGGGTGATAATATCAGGTGCCGAGAATGAGCTTTTTGAGTTTGCCCGAAAGACATCGATACCTGTTACAACAACGCTTTTGGGGCTTGGGTGTTTTCCGGAAACAGACCCGCTGTCTCTGAAAATGCTTGGCATGCATGGCAGCGCATATGCGAATCACGCCATAATGGAAAGCGATCTTATAATTGCCGTGGGGTCCAGGTTTGACGACAGGGTTACCGGAAAATTGGATGAATTTGCCCCTAAGGCGAAAATTATCCATATAGATATTGATCCGTCAAGCGTCAGCAAGAACGTTCACGTTCATATACCTATTGTCGGAGACGCCAAAGAGGTGCTTAAAAGCTTGAATAAGATTGTCAAGTCCCCTGATACGTCAAAATGGATAGACAGGATATCCCAACTAAAAAAACGATACCCGCTTAAATACGATGAGTCCGGTGACGTTATAAGGCCACAATATGTCGTTGAGCAGATATACGAGGCTACCAAGGGCGATGCCATTATTACTACGGAAGTGGGTCAGAACCAGATGTGGGCCGCCCAATTTTATAAATATTTAAAACCACGTTCATTTTTATCAAGCGGGGGGCTTGGCACAATGGGCTACGGCTTTCCTGCCGCGATAGGTGCGCAGGTGGCCTGTCCAGGCAAGACGGTATTTGATATTGCCGGTGACGGTTCCATACAGATGAATATACAAGAACTTGCCACGGCTGTTATCAACAAACTTCCGATAAACATAGCGATATTGAATAATTGTTGTCTCGGCATGGTCAGGCAATGGCAGGAATTGTTTTATAAGAAAAGATATTCGCATACATGTTTTCAGCCAGGTTGTCCGGATTTTATCAAGCTCGCGGAGGCATACGGCGCTGTTGGTATAAGGGTTACAAAAAAAGAGGATGTCGCGCCCGCTATAAGGCGTGCCATAGACACGAAGAATACCGTTGTCCTTGATTTTATCGTAAGAAACGAGGAAAATGTTTTTCCGATGGTTCCGTCAGGCGAGGCTATTAACAGGATGATAGGCGGCATGGCTTGAGGCCGAACGCCCGCATAACAATTGCCATAATACGCTGTAAAAAGGATATGACATGAAACATATAATATCGGTTTTGGTGGAAAATAAGTTTGGCGTGCTCGCGCGCGTGGCAGGGCTGTTTAGCGCGCGCGGTTTTAATATAAACTCACTTACTGTCGGCGAAACAGAAGACCCAAGTGTATCCAGGATGACTATAGTTGTCAAGGGGGATGATAAGATCCTGGACCAGGTAAAGAAACAGCTTAATAAGCTCATTGATGTTATCCGCGTTAAGGACTATCTGCGGAAAGAACATATAGATAAGGAGCTCGTGATATTTAAGGTCAATGTAAACAAGAAGGCCAAGGCCAAGGCGATTACCCTGATAAGGAAATCTGCGGCGAATATTGTTAAATCGACAGCCGATATTATTGCCGTTGAGATGGTAGGCTCGCAGGATGACATTGATAAGTTATTTTACGCGCTTAAAGACAATGGTTATAAGATAAAAGAGATGGTACGGTCCGGCAGGATAGCTATGGAGCTTTAGGGTAAGGCAGAAACCAAATCGAGAAAGGGAAAATAGAATGGCAAAGATATATTATGACAAGGACGCGGATATTGACGTACTTAGAAAAAAAAGGGTCGCTATAATCGGTTATGGTATACAGGGCAGGGGGCAGAGTCTGAATCTTAGGGACAGCGGCGTAGATGTTATTGTCTCCGAGCTTGAGAATACGCCTAACCATGAACAGGCGGTAAAAGACGGTTTCAAGCCGGTGCAGGCCGGGGAGGCGGCCAATAAAGCGGATGTTATTCAGATATTGACACAGGACCATGTCCAAGCGGCTGTGTATAAAGAATCTATAGCGTCAAATCTCGAACGAGGCAATGCCCTTGTGTTTTCCCACGGTTTCAATATCCACTTCAAACAAATAGTGCCTCCGCCTGATGTGGATGTGTTTATGATAGCGCCCAAAGGTCCGGGCGCCTTGGTGCGCAGGATGTATGAAGAGGGTAAGGGTGTCCCGTGTCTGGTAGCTATATATCAGGATACTACGGGAAAGGCCTTAAATCTGGCGCTTTCATACGCCAAGGCTATTGGCGGCGCGCGCGCCGGCGTAATAGAAACGACATTCGCCGAGGAAACCGAGACAGATCTTTTTGGGGAACAGGCTGTGCTTTGCGGGGGCGTGTCGGAATTGGTGAAGGCGGCATTTGATACCCTTGTCCAGGCCGGCTATCAGCCCGAGATCGCTTATTTTGAATGCCTGCATGAACTTAAGCTTATAACAGATCTTATCTATCAATATGGTATACAGGGTATGAGGAGCAGGGTGTCGGATACCGCTGAATACGGCGATTATACGCGGGGTCCGCGCATAATCAATAAAAAGACCCGTAAAGAGATGCAAGCCATATTAAAAGAAATAAAGTCGGGAAGGTTTGCCAAGGAATGGATAGATGAGAACAAAAAGGGCAGGCCTAACTTCAATAAGATGAAGGCCGATGGTGCCGGACACAAGATAGAGGAGGTTGGCAAAAATTTGCGCTCTCTTATGCCATGGATGCAATGATCTTTTGGCCCAGGTAAAGAGGCCTGAAAGAAAGAATAGATAATGCGAAAGCGTATATTCATACATGACACTACATTAAGGGATGGAGAACAATCGCCCGGGGCAAGCCTTCAAAAGAACGAAAAGCTTGAGATAGCCCTTGGGTTGCAGCGTCTCGGGGTTGATGTTATAGAGGCGGGTTTCCCGATAGCCTCACATGATGATTTAGAGGCTGTAAAGCTTGTAAGCAAAAGAATCAAGAATGCCGGGGTATGCGCCCTTGCCCGGGCGCTTAAAAAGGATATTGACGTGGCTTATGAGGCTGTAAGGCCGGCAAAGGCGGGTCGTATCCATATCTTTTTGGCCACCAGCAAGATACATATGCAATATAAGCTTAAAAAAGCAGAGGACGAGATATTGAGGCAGGCAGTGTCTGCCGTAAGATACGCTTCAGGCTATATTAGCGATATACAATTCTCGCCCGAGGATGCCTCACGAACAGAAGCGGATTTTCTGTTCAAGGTAATAGAGGCGGTAATAGACGCGGGCGCCAGGACAGTCAATATCCCGGATACGGTAGGTTATTCAGTTCCCCATGAATACGGGCAGCTTATATATAATATCACACGGAGGGTAAGGAATATTAATAAGGCCGTGATAAGCGTGCATTGCCATAATGACCTGGGATTGAGTGTTGCCAATTCGTTATCAGCGGTTAAGAACGGCGCTAAACAGGTTGAGTGCACCATAAACGGGATAGGTGAACGCGCCGGTAATGCCTCCCTTGAAGAGATAGTGATGGCAATGAATACGCGCAGGGATTTTTTTCATGCCATGACAAATATAAAAACAAAGTATCTTTATGAGACATCGCGCATGGTAAGCAGGCTTACGGGTATAATTGTTCAGCCGAACAAGGCGATAGTAGGTTCAAATGCCTTTGCCCATGAAGCGGGCATACATCAGGACGGAATCCTGAAAAAAAGGTGCACCTATGAGATCATACAGCCAAAAGACGTAGGTTTCGGCGAAACCAAACTTGTCCTTGGCAAACACTCAGGCAAACATGCCCTTTCGGTAAGGTTGAAGAAGATAGGTTTCGACCTTAATGGCGCCGAATTGGAGAGGGCCTTTGACAGGTTTAAATCGCTTGCTGATAAAAAGAAGAATATATATGATGAGGATCTAAAGGCTATTGTCGAGGATGAGATGTTATCGGCGGATGAGGTATTTAAGCTTGTGCATTTTTATGCCAAAGGCGGAACCGCGCGCGCGCCTAAATCGACAGTATGTCTTGAGTACAAAAACAGGCAATACAAGGCAGACGCTTCAGGCGACGGCCCTATAGACGCCTGTTACAAAGCTATTGATATGATAACAGGCCTTAAGGGCAGGCTTATTGACTATAGCATACGTTCTGCCACAAGCGGCAAGGATGCCCTTGGCGAGGCCTCTATAAAGGTCTCTGTCAAAGACAGGGTTGTTACCGGAAGGGGCACATCCACCGATATTATTGAGGCAAGCGTGAAGGCGTATCTTAATGCCATGGATAAGATACCATGGGCGCATTCAAGCAGGCTTAAGGGCTGCCAGTAAACCCGTAACATATGATCCTTTATGCAAAGAAGATTTCCTCACAAGCTCTATGGATTAATAGGAAACCCTGTAGAGCATAGCCTATCCCCGCACATGCATAATGCCGCTTTTTCAAGGCTTAAGATAGATGCCGCATACCTGCCTTTTTTTGTGCAAAGACAAAAGTTAAAACCTGCTATATCCGCCCTTAAACAGATAGGCATATCCGGATTTAATGTTACGGTGCCGTTTAAATCCGAGTGTATGAGGTATTTGGACAGGATAGATCCGCTTGCCGCATCCATAGGCGCTGTTAACACCGTTATCAATAAAAGAGGAAGCCTTATCGGTTATAATACCGACTGCAGTGGTTTTATCAGAAGTCTTAAGGAGGACATTAATTTTGGTCCAAAAGACTGTTCCGCTTTTCTGGCGGGTTCGGGAGGCGTTGCCCGCTCCGTTGCCTTCGGCCTTGCTAAATCCGGCGCTAAAAGGATCATTGTCTGCGATATCATAAAAGAGAAGGCGATGTTATTAGTTAAGGATATCCGGAAAATTTTCCCTGCGGTAGATATTGTATTTTCAGGGCAGAAAGATGCGGGCTTTTTTATAAAGACCTGCCACTTGTTTGTCAACTGCACTCCCCTGGGCATGAATAGCAGAGATCCCCTGCCGGTCGATCCGGGCAGCCTGCATAAAAGGCTCAAGGTATATGATGTAGTCTACACACCTTTAAGGACAAGACTTTTAAGGCTATGCCATGCCAGATCCATACGGTCTTCAAGCGGTATTAATATGTTGCTTTACCAGGGTGTGCTGGCGTTTGAGCTGTGGACAGGGCAAAAGGCCCCTGTCGCATTAATGAAAAAAGAATTATTAGGTAGGCTAAAGAGATGATAGTTGCCGCGGCTGTTTTAGGATTAATAATAGGCAGTTTTTTGAACGTATGCATTTACAGGATGCCTTTGGGTGAGTCGATCGCCATACCGCGTTCGCATTGTGTTATATGCAATCATGTCATATCCTGGCATGACAATATCCCGCTTTTTAGTTTCATCGTGCTTATGGGCAGATGCCGTTTCTGCGGAGGGCGTATATCATTAAGATATCCTATTGTGGAGGCATTGACAGCCGCCATCTTTGCCTTATTGGTAGGCCTGCTCGGTGTTAACGCTATAACAATTGTTTATATGGTTTTATCTTGCGCCCTAATAGTCGCGACATTCATTGATATACAATATCAGATAATTCCTGATGAGATAACGTATACGGGCATGGTTTTAGGGCTTGTCTTAAGCCTTGCCCTGCCCAGGCTTCATTCGGCCGCAGGCAGGCTTGACGCCCTGCTAAGCTCATTGTCGGGGATCGCGCTTGGAGGGTTTTTGATATATGTTGTTGCTGTGCTCGGGACGATTTTTTTTAAAAAGAAACTCATGGCTATAGGGGAAGAAACAGCAATGGGCGGTGGGGATATTAAATTTCTCGCTATGATAGGCGCTTTTCTTGGGTGGAGAGGTGTTATAATAGTGTTTTTTTTGGCGCCTTTTTTCGGTTCGGTTGTCGGCGTAATCGAAAAACTACGTAGAAAAGCGGATATAATACCGTATGGCCCATACCTATCGCTGACGGCCTTTATCGTTATATTATGGGGTGAAAAGATCGGAAGGTTTTTATTCCCGTGTAATTTTTAAAATATTGCACATAATACCTGTTTCGCGCCGCAAGGGTCTTATTTGGAAGATACGATCTTTAGGTGAACACTTGGAGGAGAATATGCTTAGGTATATGACAGCTGGAGAATCGCACGGAAAGGCCTTAATAGCTGTTTTAGAGGGTATGCCTGCTAAGTTACGACTAGACGCGGGTATTATTAACAGTGAGCTTAAGCGTCGCCAGCGCGGGCCCGGCAGAGGCGGCAGGATGAAGATAGAATCAGACAGGGTTGAGGTATTATCAGGGGTAAGGAGAGGTGTTACTATCGGCAGCCCTATCGCGCTGTTTATAGTGAATAAAGATTTCAGGATAGATACCCTGCCGCCGGTGAACTGTCCCAGGCCCGGCCACGCGGACCTTGCCGGCATGATCAAATACGGTTTAAATGATGCCAGAGATATACTTGAACGGGCAAGCGCGAGAGAGACAGCCGCGAGGACAGCGGTCGGCGCTGTGTGCAGGATTTTCTTAAAAGAGCTGGGAATAGATGTCTTTAGCCATACAAGGTCTCTTGCCGATATAGAGGCTGATACGGAGGGTATGGAATTGGGGTTGATAAAGAAAAAAGCGTCTGCCTCATGCCTTAACTGCGCAGATAGGACGTCAGAGGCTCTTATGATACAGAGGATCGCCCGCGCTAAGGACTGTGGGGATACACTTGGCGGTTGTTTCGAGGTAATAGCGCTGAATGTTATGCCGGGCTTGGGGAGCCATGCCCATTACGACAGAAAGCTTGACGCGGCATTGGCGTTTGAGCTAATGTCTATCCAGGCTATAAAGGGTGTCGAGATCGGCGCAGGTTTCTCCGGGGTTGCTTTGCCTGGGTCTGGTTTTCATGATGAGATCGGGCTAAAATGCGGGGCAATTATACGAAAAACAAATAATGCCGGAGGTATTGAGGGTGGCATGAGCAATGGACAGCCGATAAGGGTAAGCTGTGCCATGAAACCTATAGCGACCCTTATGAGCGCTCTTCCTTCAATAAACATGAAAACAAAAAAGGCAAATAGGGCGGATGTTCAGCGTTCCGATGTTTGCGCCTTGCCTGCCGCCTCTGTCGTGGCGGAGAATATGGTATGTTTTGTTATTGCGCGTGCCGCATTGGAAAAGTTGGGCGGGGATTCCATGAATGAAATCAGAAAAAGAGTTCCATCGGCGCGCGTGTGTTCTTGCCGCGGCTAAAAGAAGAACACAGATGAAGAACATAGTGCTTGTCGGATTTATGGGGACGGGTAAAACATTAATAGGAAGGCTTCTGGCGCGCCGGCTTAAAAGAAGGCGTCTGTCGCTTGATGAGATGATAGAGGAAAAATCCGGCCGGACTATATCTGATATATTTAGCCGGCACGGTGAAGAGTATTTCAGAGTCCTTGAGAAGGATGTCGTAAAGTCTGTGGCTGGCGGTGAAGGCATGATTATTGATGCCGGCGGCGGGGTTGTTATTGATGAAGATAATGTCAGGCGGCTTAAGCTGGGGGGTGTTATAATATGCCTTAAGGCAAGGCCTGATGTGATATACGAAAGGACAATGTCCGGCAACTCGAGGCCGCTGCTTAATACCCCGGATCCTGTCAAGAGCATAAAAGAGCTGCTTGGCAGAAGGGCCCGGTTTTATGACCGCGCTGATTATTCGATAGATACCTCCGATATCACTCCCGATGAGGTTGTGGAGAAGATAATTGATATAGTAAAAAAATAATATTCGCATGTATAATTTTAAAAAAGACCTTATACTGTTAAATATGGTCAAGGATCTCGGATGCGTCAGGCTGAAATCGTTATTGGATGTGTTCAAGGAACCGGGGGCTGTATTAAAATCTTCTTTTGAAAAACTTCGAAGCGTGGACGGTATAGGCCCTATCATTGCCAAAGGCATAATGACTGCGAGTTCAGATCATGATGTGGACGCGGAGATAGAGCTAACAAGGCGGGCGGGTGTTGAAATAATCGCGATAAATGATAATAATTATCCGGAAAACCTGAAAAACATCTATGATCCGCCTGTTATATTATATGTCAAAGGCGCTATCAGCAGGTGCGATGAGATATCAATAGCAATGGTTGGCTCAAGGAGATGCACATGTTATGGTATGAATATGGCCGATGAGATAGCGCGAGACCTCGCCGCTAAGGGGGTGACGATCGTTTCGGGTCTTGCCCGGGGCATCGACACCTCGGCGCATAAAGGTGCCTTAAACGGCAGAGGCAGGACATTGGCAGTCCTTGGTAGCGGCCTTGGCAATATATATCCGCCGGAAAATTTGGCCTTATCGAAGGATATCGCAGATAATGGTGCGCTCATCTCCGAATTCCCCATGGTAACGCCGCCTTATCGGCAGAATTTCCCGCGCAGGAACAGGCTGATAAGCGGTATATCAAAGGCCGTTGTTGTTGTTGAGGCGGCCCGAAAAAGCGGCGCTCTCATAACGGTGGATTTTGCCCTTGAGCAGGGCAGGGATGTCTTTGCCGTACCTGGCATGGCAAACAGGCCTTCATCAAGAGGGGCTAATGCCCTTATCAAGCAAGGGGCCAAACTTATTGATAATGCTGAAGATATATTAGAAGAGCTTGGCATTGCTGTTTTAGACCTCGATGAGTTAAGTGGGAAAAAAATTGTGTCTAATCCGGAAGGCCTTGACGGCTTGGAGAAAAAGACATATCTATCAATCCCGGAAAGGCCTTGTTATGTTGATGACATAGCGCGGTTTGCCGGGATAAGTCAGCCGACAGCCCAGTCCGTTTTGTTTCATCTGCAGGTCAAAGGGCTTATTAAACGCTTGCCAGGTGGTTTTTTTGAAAAGGTGACGGCGCGGCCGCGCTAAGAACGTATATATAATTTTATAAGGCGCTGGTATTTGCCGCCTGGGTTTTTATGTTTTTCATTTTCGCCCCGGGCACCTGCCTGTCAATACCGCGCCTGCTAAAATTTAATTATGTTTAGGATGAATGGACTTAATGGCTCGAACCAGGCAAAAGGTTTGAGATGTTAACAGACTTGAAATATACCGCTAACGTGCGCTATGAAGACCCGCATGTTTTATATTTTTTCACCCGGATTAAAACCGACAGGTTAAGATAAGGATCAGCGATGGAAAAGGCGCTTGTAATTGTGGAATCACCGGCAAAGTCAAGGACCCTGGCCAAATTCCTTGGGGGTAAATATGCCATAGAGCCGTCTATGGGCCATATCATAGATCTGCCTTCAAACGGTATGGGTGTTGATATCGGGGATAATTTTAAGCCAAAATATGTTGTTTTGCCGTCCCGGAAAAAGATTATGCAGGATTTGAAGGCCAAGGCAAAAGGCAAGGATGTCATCTATCTTGCTACGGATCCTGACCGCGAAGGCGAGGCGATCAGCTGGCATCTGGAGCGGGAATTAGTGTCCAAGGGCCAGAGGTCGCTGCGCGTGGAATTCCATGAGATCACAAAACCTGCAATAGAATACGCATTTCAAAACCCGCGCGATATAGATATGAACAAGGTCAATGCCCAGCAGGCGCGAAGGGTGCTTGATAGGGTGGTTGGTTACAACCTCTCGCCATTATTATGGGAAAAGGTCGGTCGGGGGTTAAGCGCCGGCAGGGTTCAGTCTGTCGCCCTGCGGCTCATAGTTGAGAGAGAGACGCAGATTAGTTCTTTTCAATCCGAGGAATATTGGGAGCTTGAGGCCGAACTTAAGAAGAGGGCTGCGGGGGATGATCACGTCTTTAATGCCAAATTGGTCAGTCAGGACGGTAAGAAGCCCCGTTTAAAAGATAAGCAGACCACGGATGACCTTGTAACAGGACTTTTGAAAAGTGATTTTAGTGTGTCTGAATTAAAAGAACAGAAGAAGACAAGAAGGCCCTTACCCCCTTATATCACAAGCACCCTGCAGCAAGATGCTTTTAACAGGTTCCGTTTCTCTGCCAGCAAGACCATGCGTATCGCCCAGCAATTATACGAAGGCCTTGAGCTTGAGCAGGGTGAACCGACAGGTCTTATAACGTATATGAGGACAGACTCGGTCAATATCTCCCAGGAGGCCAGGACGCAGGCCGTTGAGTATATAACAAACCATTTCGGAAAAGATTATGTGCCGCTGCACCAGCCCAATTTTAAAAAAACAGGGCAGAAGACCCAAGACGCGCATGAGGCCATAAGGCCCACATCCGTTGCTTTGTTTCCTGAGCGCGTCAGAAAATTCCTGAATCAGGAACAGAATAAGGTCTATGAGATGATCTGGAAAAGATTTTTGCAGAGCCAGATGTCCCCCGCTGTGTTTAATGTGCGCACAATCGATGTCCGCGCTATAGATAGTGCTAACAGCAAGGAGTGTGTATTCAGGTCATCTGTCAGTATTGTAGTCTTTGACGGTTTTTTAAATCTTGACGAGGATCAAAGATGCCCCCGTTTTGCGGGGATGTCTTTATCTGAAGGCGAGCCCATTGATCTAATGCGTTTGATACCCTCCCAGCATTTTACAAAACCCCCTGCCCGCTATTCGGATGCCTCCCTCGTAAAGGAGCTGGAGGAGAAAGGTATCGGCAGGCCGAGTACTTATGCCCCAACCATTCAAACCATTGTTGACCGGCACTATGTTGAGAGAAAAGCGGGTTATTTTTACCCGACAGAGGTAGGCATCGTCGTCACAGGTCTTCTTGTGAAGCATTTCCCGGATATCCTTAACGTGAGTTTTACAGCATATATGGAAGAACAACTGGATAAGGTCGAGGCTGGTACGATGGACTGGGTGAAGATATTGGCCGATTTTTATAAACCTTTTGAAAAAGACCTTTCCCTTGCCCAGACCGGGATGAAAGACATGAAAAAGGAAAAGATAGTAACAGAGTATAAATGCAAGCTCTGCGGCAAGGCCATGTTGTTCCGCTGGTCAAGGAGAGGGGCCTTTCTCGGATGTTCGGGTTTTCCGAGATGCAAATATTCGATGCCCGCTAAAAAAACGCAAGATGGTAAGATAGAGCTGATGACGGTTGAGACCATTGACCAAGTTTGCGATAAGTGCGGTAGGCCTATGATGGTAAAGCATTATAATAAAGGCAGATTTTTGAGCTGTTCGGGTTATCCTGCTTGCAGGAACACAAAACCATATCCTACCGGAGTCAAATGCCCCAAGGAAGACTGCGGCGGAGAGCTCGTTGAGCGTTCCTCGAGGCGCGGGCCGTTTTACGGCTGTTCCAGATACCCTGATTGCACGTATACCAGCAGGAAACTGCCTAAACAGGAATAGATTGGACTTATGCAAAGGCATATTGATAAGTTTTTAAGGTATCTTGAAATAGAAAGGGAGGCCTCAAGGCATACGATTTTGAATTATCGCCTGGATCTTAACAGGTTCGTGAGGTTTTTAAACGGGAAATGTATTGATAACATTGATTATATCACGGTCAGGCAATTCCTCGCGCAGTTAAGGAATGAAAATATATCCAAGTCATCAATAGCGAGGATCCTATCGGCATTAAGAAGTTTTTTTAAATTTCTTGTTAGGGAAAACCTCATTGGCACAAATCCCGTTTCAGGCGTAACAACGCCTAAAAGGGATAAGAGACTGCCGCATTTCATGCAGGAGAATGAGATAATCGAATTGCTTGACTCCCAGCCTTTAAAAGGCGGCATACAAGCCCTCCGGGACAAGGCTATATTGGAGACATTGTACAGCACGGGAGTCAGGGTGTCGGAGCTTGTGGGCATGGATACGGATAAATGTGACCTGATAGGCGGTGTCGTAAGGGTTTATGGCAAAGGAAAAAAGGAGCGGATAGTGCCTATTGGTGAAAAGGCTTTAGGCGCTATCAGGGCTTATCTAAATGCCTCAAGCGGTCTGCGTAAGCCGAATATCAGAGCGGTTTTTTTAAACTCCAGGAGTGGACGCTTGACCGACAGGTCTATACGCAGGACAATCGGCCGTTGTATAAAAAATACAAGTCTGAAAAACAATATATCGCCTCATACGCTAAGGCATTCTTTCGCGACGCATCTTATGAATAGAGGCGCTGACCTTAGGTCTGTCCAAGAGCTTTTAGGTCATGCCAGCCTGTCTACCACGCAGATATACACGCATGTAACTACAGAGAGGATGAAAGAGGCCTACCGGAAGGCGCATCCCAGGGCATAGAGCTCTGCCGCGTCATTTTTGTTTCTGGCTTTTATCACCCCTTTCGCGCCGGGTTTATATGAATATACTGTATGATATAGCCTTTGTAGTTTTTTTATTTTTTTATCTACCGGTCTTTTTATTCAGAGGCAAAAGACGCAAGGGCATTTTTATAAGGCTGGGTTTTTACCCGAAACAGCTTAGGATGGAACTTAAGGATAAAAACAATATATGGTTCCATGCCGTAAGCGTCGGCGAGGTATTAGCCGCAGCCCCTTTGATAAAGGCCTTGCATGAAGGGTATCCGGGGTATAGGGTTGTCCTTTCAGTGGTTACAGAGACAGGGTATTGTGCCGCGAAAAAAATATTGCCGGATAATGATATCGCCTTATATCTGCCTTTTGACTTAACATTTATTGTCAGGAAGGTTATAGGCTATATCCGGCCCGTTTTTCTTATAATTACGGAAACGGAGTTGTGGCCTAACTTAATATTATCCGCTCACAGTATGAAGATCAAGGTTTTTTTGGTCAATGGGAGGATATCGGACAAGTCCTTTAGAAGGTATCGCGCGATAAAAGGCTTATTGTTTCCTGTCATGGAATGCGTGGATATATTTTGCATGCAAACCCGGGAATACGCGCGTAGGATAGAGTCTCTCGGCGCCTGCCGGGATAGGATAACTGTATTGGGTAACATGAAGTTTGACAGCGCCTGCCAGGGCGATGTTTCAGACGAATATGTCAAATTTCTGACCAATGCCCTTTGCCTTGAGCCCGGCCAAAGACTGATAGTCGCAGGCAGCACACATCGTGGCGAGGAGGAAATGATATTAGGTGCCTACGCCCAGCTGAAAGAAAGCCATGCGGGATTAAGGATTATTATCGCGCCAAGGCATATTGAGCGATACCGGGAGATAGCGTGTCTGGTCAGGCGGTCGGGATTAGAGCCGGTGTTTTTTTCACGCCTGCGGGATGAGGCCCTTATCTCGCCCGATCAGGTAGTAATCGTTGATATTATTGGTATGCTTAAGGCCGTTTACAGCATTGCCTATCTGGTTTTTGTCGGCGGCAGTCTAATCAAGCACGGTGGTCAGAATATGGTAGAGCCTGCCGTTTTTGCCAAACCTATTATCTTGGGGCCGCATACCTTTAATTTTCGTGACATAGTCGCTATGTTTTTAGAGCAAGAGGCGGTTATGATCGCTGAAGACAGGGCCTGTCTGAAAAATATCATGTCCTGCCTGTTGCGGGATAAGGTTATGGCTGAAACCCTTGGCCAAAAGGCGGCTCTTGTGGTAAAATCAAACACAGGCGCCGCGCAAAGGATTTTGCATATCATAGAAAATGAAACGGTATTTTTATAATCTGATCACAGGTGAAAGGCATGTCGCGTTTGGGCCTGTTTTAAGGCCTTTTCTCTTCTTTGCCTCATTGTTATTTTTCGTTACTGTAAAGGCGAGGGTTTTTTTGTATGAGACAGGTATATTCCGACGGGGCAAATTACCTGTGCCGGTTATCAGTGTCGGCAATATCGCCTGGGGCGGTACCGGCAAGACGCCGCTTGCCGAGGCGATACTTCGTTGGCTGGATGTTAGGGGTATCGGGCCGGTATTGCTGACGCGGGGTTATGGTAATGATGAAGACAGGGTAATGTCATCTCGTTTTCCGAGTGCACGAATATTGAGCGGGAAGCACAGGCTGCGCAATGCCTTGAGCTATATGAAAGCCGTCCATGCCGGGGCCTTTGTCCTGGATGATGGTTTCCAGCATCTAAAGATAGCAAGGGATATTGACATTGTTACCCTTAATGCGGTTTCTCCTTTTGGCAACGGCATGCTCATGCCTGCCGGAAGCTTGCGGGAGCCTTTGAGCGCGCTTAAACGGGCTGACATCATAGTCTTGACGAAATCAGACCTTGTTACGGGTGATGAGCTTTCTGATATAAGAAGGCGCGTTAGGGGTATATCGAATAACGCGTTATTGTTTCATGCCAGGCATGTGCCGGTGTCATTAAAAATTTCAGGTAAAGAGGAGGTAGGCCTTGAGTATATAAAGGGTAAAAGGGCTATTTGCGTATCGGCATTGGCTGATAACCTCTCTTTTGTCAAGACGGTGGAAGGTCTTGGGGCTGTATGCGTTAATTCACTGCCTTATATCGACCACCATTTATATGATATCGGTGATATCGAGAGGATCTTACGGGTATCAAGGGAATGTGGCGTTAGTATTGTTTTAACAACCGAGAAGGATTGGGTAAAGCTGGATGCCTTGACAGCATGTTCTGATATGGGCCGTATCAGGTTTTTGGTATTAAGGGTGGATCTAAAATTATACGAGGAAGAGACTTTTTATGGGCGGTTATCTGCTTTATTTAACAGCTAAGGGGCTTGCCTTGTTCTTTAGGGTTATCCCTTTGGGCCTTTCGATTTATATTGCCAGAATATTGGGCTTATGTTCGATGTTCATTAACAGCAAGCGTCGCAGGATAGCCTACGCGAATCTAAAGGCCGCGTTCGGCCATAAATATAACCCGCGCCAGTTAAAGATGATCCTGAAAGACACATACGCTAATATCGGCCAGGGTATCATGGAGGTCTTTCTCCTGCCTATTATAGACAATACTTATATAGAACGCTATATAACATTCGAGGATTTGGATATAGCCCGAGATGTTCTCACCCGCGGTAAAGGTCTTATATTTCTTACGGCGCATTTCGGCACGTGGGAAATATCTCACGCGGCATTGCCTTATAAAGGGTTTTGCTATAAGGGTGTTGCCAGGCAGCAAAAACCTTATATCTTGGATAGCCTGCTCAACAGCTATAGGCAGTCCCATGGTTGCAAGATACTAATGAAAGGACCAGCAATAAAAGAGGCATTAAGGACATTGCGTTCTAATGGTGTAGTAGGTATGCTTGTTGACCAGGACGCGGGTAAATCAGGCATATTCACGGATCTATTCCATAGGCCCGCCTCATGGCATAGGGGTGTTATAGAGATGGCCCTTAAATCCGGCGCCGAGATTGTGCCTGGTTTCGCGATAAGACAGAAGGGCCCTTATGTAAAATTTAAGCTATTTCCCCCGCTTAATCTGAAACGTCATCTGCCCTCGCATGAGGCCGCCGTGGACGGTATGAGTCAATACGCGCGTGTGCTTGAGGACATGATAAGCGCTTATCCTGACCAGTGGTTGTGGCAGCATAGGCGCTGGAAATCAACGACTGTGCGGAACGTGGTTGTGCTTAACGATAAAAAAACGGGCCATCTTAGGCAGTCGCAAAAGGTAGTGGAGATTATAAGGCAGATATGGAAGCAGAGAGGTTACGACCCTGCCGATATAAGGGCCGATATCGTTGACGTGGAGTTCAGTAGCAGCATACGCAGGCATATGCTCTCCGCCTTAGCTAATTTTTCCAGTGGTTTTTGTCAAGGGTGTATGAGGTGTGTCAAGGCCTCGTTAGAACAGGTTTCCTGCGGCCAGCTTATAAAAAGACATGCCGATATATATGTGTCATGTGGGTCATCAACAGCGGGGGTTAATCTGTTTTTAAGCAAAGAGAACAACGCGAAGTCTATTGTGGTAATGAGGCCTGCCTCTATCGCGATAAGGCATTTTGACCTTGTGATAGTACCCAGGCATGACGGCGTAAAACAGGGGAATAATGTCGTGGTAACAGAGGCGGCCTTGAGCATAATGGACAAAAACAGTGTGCCTTTTAAGACAAAAAAAGACTGCCACGGGTCCAGCGGGTGCCGTAACAAGTCCATAGGTATTCTCATAGGAGGGGATACAAAGAATTTTATTATGGATATAGACAAATTGTCCGTTGTCATAGAATCCGCGATCAGGATATGCTCCCAACGAGGTATGGATTTGTCTATCTCTACGTCAAGAAGGACCCCCGGTTATATATGTGATTATCTCAAACGAAGGTTGTCCTCGGTTTCGGCATGCAAACTGCTGGTAATAGCCAATGAATATAATCCACCGCACGCGATAGGATCTATATTGGGTTTATCGGATATCCTGCTTGTATCGGAGGAGTCCGTATCCATGATATCAGAGGCCGCTTCATCCGTCGGGTATAGCATTGTCTTTAGACAGGGTGATTATCGCGATAAGAGGCATAATAGATTTTTGTCGGGTTTAAAGGGGTTAGGTTATATACAGGCGGTTGGATATAACGATGTTTATGATGCCGCAATAAAGGCCCTGGATCTTGGGCTTAGGCAGAGATCTATAGATGATGACGGTTGTGTTAAAAAGGCCCTGGAGCGGTTGATTTAGAATGAACAGGCGCATGGCCTAAAATACTGCGTTCTCATAAAACGCGGTTTTTTAAGGTCTAACGGCGCGAATATATAGTGTTTTATTTTGAAACGGAAATTACAGCATATGAATATCCTACAAGTTGTGCCGGAGCTTAATAGCGGCGGGGTTGAGACAGGGACAATAGACCTTGCCAGACAGTTGATCGGGCATGGCCATAAGGCGGTGATTATATCAAACGGCGGCAGGCTGCTTAATGGAACCGCTTCCTACGGCATTATCCATTATTGCCTGCCTGTGCATGAGAAATCCCTCCTTACCGTGCTAAGCATGATAAATAAGATAAAAGATATAATTGCCAAGGAGGGGATAGATATTGTCCATGCCCGCAGCAGGACCCCGGCGCTTTCGGCCTTTTTCGCTGCACGGGCCTTGAACGTCCCTTTTGTTACCACATGCCATGGTTATTATTCAAGGCATCTGTTGAGCAGGGTGATGGGCTGGGGTAAGCTTGTTATAGTTCCGAGCAATGTTGTGGCTAGTCACATGATACGTGATTTCAAGGTGCCACTGCACAGGATAAGGCTGATACCAAGGGGTGTTGACCTGGCCAGGTTCGAGTTTCGCTGTCCATCCGATAAAAAAAATAAAAAAGAATTTTCCATAGCGGTCATAGGCCGTATCACCCCGATAAAAGGTCATGTCTATCTCCTCCGGGCGATGTCAAAGGTTGCCAGGATAATTCCGGATGCGAAATTATATATTATCGGCACGCCTCCCGCGTCAAGGCCTAAGTACAGACAGGACTTGGAGTCGCTTGTAAAACGCCTATCGCTTTGCGCGCATGTGGAATTTACGGGAGACTGTGATAATGTGGCGCAACGTTTAAAGGATATTGACCTTCTGGTGGTCCCGTCTGCCGGCGAGGAAACCTTCGGCCGCGTTATAATTGAGGCCCAGGCTTCAGGCGTGCCTGTTATTGCCAGCAGGATAGGAGGTATCGTTGATATAATAAAGGAGAACAATAACGGTATCCTGGTAAACCCAAGGGATTATAGCGGCCTGGCGGATGCTATGCTCGATGTCATAAAAGATAAAGGGCTTCAGCGCAGGTTATCCGATAACGCGAGGGCATATGTCGAGAGGCGTTTTACGCTTGAAGGTATGTATGATGCTACAATGAAGGTCTATAAGGAGGCGAAAAAATCTTTTAAGATACTGGTCATCAAGTGGAGCGCGCTGGGGGATATAATATTATCCCTGACTTCTTTGAAGGCTATGAGAGAAAAATTCCCGGACGCGAAAATAGCTTTTTTTACAACCAGGCAGGGTATCGAGATAGCGGGCCGGTATCCTTATGTGGATGAATTTTTCGTTCTAAAAAATTCTCACTTCAGGGAAGGTCTTCCGGGCCTTTTGGAGGCTGCTTCAGAGTTAAGGAGATTTGCCCCTGATCTGGTATGCGATTTACAGAACAACAAGAAAAGCCATTTACTGTCTTTTTTATCCTGCGCGTGCAGGAGGCTGGGGTATAAGAGTAAAAAACTGGATTTTCTAATGAATGAGGCTGTTGACGGCGCGCGTGATATACTATCACCTGTCAGGCACCAGTTCAGGCTTCTTGAGAGGCTGGGCATAGACTCTATCCCCGCCTCCGACCCTTTTTTTGTTAATGATAAGGAATACGCGTACGCGGATGAGCTGATCGGGGAAAGCTGGATAGGCAAGGGCCAAAAGATCGTAGGTATCAATTTTGCCGCCAGCGGCAGGTGGCAGACAAAAAGGTGGCCGGTAGAAAACATAGCAAGGCTCTGCGACCTGCTTGCCGCTGATAATATAAGGGTGTTTATAACAGGGGTCAAAGACGATTCGGCCCAGGCAAGAAGGGTTGCTGTGCTTTCAAAGAGCAGGCCTTTTGATATGACCGGCAGGACGAATATAATGCAGTTGGTGTCTTTTATTAAGAGATGCGATGTCTTTATATCCGGGGATTCCGCGCCTATGCATATAGCCAGCTTGTGCGGAGTGCCTTTTATTGCCCTATTTGGGCCTACTGATCCGGCAAGGCATTTTCAGGCGGTCGCCGGGACCCGGGGCAATAGCAGGTTTATACACAAAAAGCTCAAATGCTCTCCATGTTATAAGCGCAGATGCCGGCGTATGGATTGCATGAAAGGCATTACGCCTGAAGAGGTGTATGGGGCTGTAAAAAATTTATTGGAGAATTAGTTTATGAATATACTTATTTTGACAACGCACCTTGACTTAGGCGGTATCGGAGTATATACCTTGTCTCTTTCCCTTGCCCTGAAAGAGGCAGGCATGGCAGTGGTGGTCGCATCAAGCGGCGGCGCGCTTGTCCATGAACTTGAAAGGGCCGGCATTGAACATGTCTATATACCGGTTAAAACAAGCTGCGATATCGGTTTTCACACGTTTGTAAGTGTTGTTAGGCTTTCATCATTGATCAGAGGCCGCGGTATAGATATAGTCCATGCCCAGACAAGGGTAACCCAGGTTATAGCCCACTTACTGTGCCGTAAGACAGGTGCCAGGTTTGTGTCAACATGTCATGGTTTTTTTAAGATGAAATGGTTCAGGCGGGTATTGCCGTGTTGGGGTGAGCGCGTAATCGCTATAAGCGACGCGGTAAGACAGCACCTGGTCTGCGATCTCAAGGTGCCCAAAGAGCGTGTCAGCATTATATATAATGGTATTGATCCGAAAAGATTCAATCCCGATATGCCCGCTGCAGACA
>Ga0265297_10002683_pt1 | contig 35100 bp, 26 predicted proteins | sample Munlanlwell13791_FD_192502 | JGI IMG/M metagenome (GOLD analysis project Ga0265297, IMG submission 192502) | Leachate microbial communities from a municipal landfill in Southern Ontario, Canada - Leachate well 137-91 | ecosystem: Engineered > Solid waste > Landfill > Unclassified | place... | reverse complement strand
TTTCTCCTCTCTCCAACTCAATGAAGAAAAGCTAGAGATCCAATACACAAAACCCTTTGAAATTATCTTCCAAAGGAATAAAGAGATTAAAAGTTCTAAAATACCTCAGACTCTCGAAATGCCAGTTGAAATTTTAGAACCGGCATTTCTCGAACAAAAAAGGGCCTTTCAGCCCAAATTCGCTTCTGTGCTCCGCGGGCAGGATTCGAACCTGCAACCTTCTCGTTAACAGCGAGCCGCGCTACCGTTGCGCCACCGCGGAATATGCCTATTTTACAGTAAATAAGGTAAAAATCAATAACCCTTGAGTTTGCCCAAGCTCTGGTGTTCCCTTATCCTATCTAAAGCCTTAGCTTCAATTTGCCTGATTCTTTCCCTAGTTACTCCAAATTGTTTGCCAACTTCTTCCAAGGTATGAGTCACGCCGTCTTCCATGCCGAATCTCATAGCTAAAATCTTTTGTTCTCTGGCTGTCAAATCAATTAAAATTTCTTTCAATCTTGATTTCAAAAGCGTTCGGGCAGCTTCCATGGAAGGAGAAATAGCTTTTTCATCTTCGATAAACTCGGCTAAGACGCTATCCTCATCATCTTCCCCTACCGGAGTTTCCAAAGAAACAGTTTCCTGAGATATTTTCTGGATGTGATGGATTTTGTCCACAGTCAAGCCCATTTCTGAAGCTATTTCTTCGGATAAAGGTTCCCTACCTAAGTCCTGTAAGAGCCTTCTTCTCACCTGGGTATATTTAGAAATGGTTTCCACCATATGCACGGGTATCCTAATAGTCCTGGCTTGGTCAGCCAAAGCCCTGGTGATGGCTTGCCTGATCCACCAAGTGGCGTAAGTGGAGAATTTGTAGCCTCTTCTCCAATCAAATTTCTCTACTGCTCTTCTCAAGCCTATGTTCCCCTCTTGGATTAAGTCCAGTAAGGTTAAATTAGGCGAACGGCCAATATATCTTTTGGCAATAGAAACTACCAATCTTAAGTTGGCGCTCATTAACTTGTTTTTAGCTCCCTCTTCTCCTTTTTCAATCTTTTTGGCCAGTTCCTTTTCTTCTTCGGCATTTAAAAAGGAAACGGCGCCGATTTCTTTCAAATATATTTGGATAGGATCCAAACCGCCCTCACCAGCCGCTAATAGTTTCTCTTTCTTCTCTCCAACTTCCAAAAACTCCCTGGCTTCTTTAATTTCTACTCCGCGCTTATCTAATTCGACATAAAGAGCTTCCAGGCCTGCGATATCCTTTTCTATTTCCGGAAAAGTATAGAGAATTTCGGAATAAGTGACGAAATGCCGACCTTCGCCTCTTTTGATGAATTCTTCCATGATTTCGGGATTCATCAGCGACTTGCCGGAGCGGCGTTTGGCTATGTGCTTAGTAGTCTTTTTCTGAACTCTCTTCTTCGACTTCTTTATTCTCTTCTTTGTTGGTTTGGATCTCTTTTTGGAAATCTTTTTCTTTAATTTTTTCTTCATAAAATATTAAATTCTTTAGCCATGTCTCTAAATTTCTGAGACAAGTCGTTTATTTTTTGGCTGTCTTTTTCAACCTCGGCTTTTTTAATTTCTTGGGAAATAGCATCAAGCTTTTCTTTAAACTCCAATATTTTTAATTCTCTTAGGCACGTTTCCACTTCTTTGGGACCGTCCATTTCTTCTTCAGCTTCAGCTTTTAAGCAGAGGTAATTAATAAAATCGTCTTTTTGATCAACCTTATTATCTTTTAAACTCGTTAAAATTATCTGAATTTTAGGTGAAAAACAATATAAATATTCTGGAGGAATTAAGGAAAGATTTTTAGGATTATTTAAGACCAAGGAAGCAACCCTTTCTTCTAATAATTCTTTACGATTCAAAGAGGCGTTCAAAGAAGCTACTTCCATAAGGGGCTTTTCTAAAAAAGCCGTTTCTTCTATTTTAGTTTTTTTTAATTCTTCTTCCACTACCTCTTCTTTGACTTTCAGTTTTCTAGAAAGCTCCTGGATCCAATGAGCCTGCTCTATCTTATTAGGTATTCTTTTAATGACGGGTAATAAAATTTTAGAAATCTCCCTTTTGCCTTCGGGGCTTGAAGGATCAAAGCCGGTAAAAGCCGAATCAAAGTAAAATTCCAAAATTGATTTGGTCTGGGTTACCAACTTTGGCCAATCTTCAGGATTTTTGGCCACCACGTCAGCCGGGTCCTTTTCTCCGGGCATAGTCACGACTTTAACGTTAAACCCCTGGCTCTGAGCCAAATCTATACCTCTCTTGGTAGCTGAATTACCGGCAATATCCATATCAAAGGCGGTCAGGATGTTATTAGAATATCTTTTTAAAATTTGCAGATGAAAAGGAGTTAAGGCGGTTCCGGAAGTAGCCACGGTGTTTTCGACACCCGCCTGTACGCTCATAATAGCATCCATATAGCCTTCAACCAAAACGCAGGTGTCGTTTTTCCTAATAGCTAACTTGGCTTTATCTAAACCATATAAAACCCGGCTTTTGTCATAAAGCATGGTTTGGGGAGTATTAACATATTTAGCCACTTCCTGCTTATCTTTGTCTTTAAACACTCTTCCGCCAAATCCGATGATTTGGGAATTCAAATCAAAAATAGGAAAAATGATTCTGCCCCGGAACCTATCGTAGAAGGAACCCTTCTGAGAAGTTAATCCCACGCCGGCTTTTTCAATCTCTTTCTCTGTGTAGCCTCTTGAAGCCAAAAAATCAGAAAGTCCCTGCCAAACATCGGGGGCATATCCCAGACGCCACTTAACTAAAGATTCTTCTTTAACTCCTCTGCCTAAAAGATAGGCTTTGGCTTCCTTGCCCGTGACACTGGCTTCTAATTGTTTTTCAAAAAAACGACAGGTCAATTCGCAAATTTCATAGAGTCTGTTTCTTTCAGTTTGGAGTTGAGGATCAACTTTTTTTAATTCCACGCCTGCTTTTTGAGCCAGAATTTTTAAAGCATCGCCAAATTCCACACCTTCGATTTCTTTAACGAAACCGAAAATATCCCCGCCCTTGCCGCAGCCAAAACAGTGCCAGATCTGCCGAGCCGGTGAAACAAAAAAAGAAGGCTTCTTTTCCGAATGAAACGGACAGACGCCCCTAAAATTAGCTCCGGCTTTCTGGAGTTTAATGTAGCTGCCTACCACTTCCACGACATTCAGTCTGTTTTTTATTTCTTCAATTGAGTTTTGCATTAGCTTTGATTTTTTGGTCAACCATGGCTATTTCTTCGGCAATACCTTCAATCAAATCATAATTCTTAGCCTCTAAGGCGCTCACCCATTTATAATCAATACTTTCCTCGTTTAGTTTTACCTCTCCTCCCTGATAATCGCAATAGTAACTAAGAATAACCACAGGAATATTATCGGAACGAATAAAAGCTATGTCCACTAAATAGTTTAATTTGCCCACAACTAGCCCAGTCTCTTCTTTTATCTCTCTGAGCAAAGACTGCTCAACGGCGTTGTACCACTGTCCAGCTCCAGAACTGGCCAGATTAATATAATCACCAACCATTAAACCACCTCCGGGCACTGTCCATTTTCCGGGAAAAGCTTTTTTATTTAAACTTCTTTGCAAAATTAAATATTTACCATCTTTATGAACAATGGCCGTGGAGGTCACTCGATGAAGTTCTTGATTTGGCAACTCCATAAAAATTATTGCTTTATCTCGCAAAATTCACTTAACACTTTAACGGCCTTAGCTAAGCTCTGATCTTCTACTAAAATATAGTTGGTTTCGTAAGTAGAAACGTTAAAAATACTTACGCCGGCTTCGGCTAAGGGTTTAGCTAAAGCAGCAATCACCCCAACAGAAGTTATAGACAAATCCCCTTCCAACTTAAAAGCCCGCCAGTCTTTTTCAAACAAAACGCCGCCAGGAATAACATCCTGCGGGCAGACAATAGAAAGCTCGTCTTTAGTTCTAGTAATAGAACAAAAACTGACGAAATCCGTCCAATCGGGAATCGGACTGTTTTTGCCCAAATGGCAAATAGCTAATTTTTCGGGCAGAACAGAAAGAGTGAAGTTTTTGTCCATATATTTTTAAAATTAAAAATAAGCGGAGAGGGTGGGATTTGAACCCACGATACCTTTCAGTATGCCGCCTTTCCAAGGCGGTGCACTAGGCCGCTATGCGACCTCTCCCCGAGTGATAACTAATGAGATTATATATCTAAAATGTCCTTTTTGGCAAATGAAAACGCCCCGCTAAAAGCGGGGCGCTAATAATTAAAATTAATATCCTTCGGGCATCATCGGCTGTTCTTTGTCTTTTTTCTCCTCTGGCTTTTCCGCCACCACACATTCGGTGGTTAAAAGCATGGAAGCGGCCGAAACAGCGTTTTCCAAAGCTGATCTGACTACTTTGGTCGGATCCACAATACCTGCCTGCATTAAATCCTCATATTGATCAAGCAGAGCGTTATAGCCAAAATTACCTTCTTTTTTCATAACTTCGGCGGCTATAACCGCACCATCTTTGCCAGCGTTCTGGGCAATCTGGCGTATAGGATATTCCAGAGATCTCTTTAAAATATTAACGCCGATTAATTCCTCTTCCGGGGCCTTAATAACTTCTAAGGATTTTAAAGCTCGTAATAAAGCTACTCCGCCGCCTGGAACAATACCCTCTTCGGCTGCGGCTCTGGTGGCAGACAAAGCGTCTTCGGTTTTGTGCTGTTTGGCTTTCTGTTCCACTTCCGTAGCTGCTCCCACTTTAATCACAGCTACACCGCCGGACAACTTAGCCAATCTTTCTTCTAATTTATCTTTATCAAAATCTGAAGTAGCTGCTTTAATTTCATTTTTAATCTGCTTAACCCTGGCTTCAATAGCTGTCTTTTCTCCTTTACCTTCCACAATGGTAGTATTTTCTTTGGTAGACACAACTTTCCTAGCGGAACCGAGCATATCCAATTCAACTTTATCTAGTTTTAAACCAATTTCTTCAGAAATGACTTTAGCTCCAGTGACAGCCGCAATATCTTCCAACATTTCTTTCTTTCTATCGCCAAAGCCCGGAGATTTAACAGCTAAAGCATTAAAAATGCCTCTTAATTTATTAACCAATAAAGTGGCTAAGGCTTCCCCTTCCACATCATCGGCAATAATAACTAATTCTTTTTTACCGGCTTGAGCCACTTTTTCTAAAACAGGCAAAATTTCCTGTATAGAAGAAATTTTCTTGTCGGTTATTAAAATATAGGGGTCTTCGAATTCGGCTTCCATTCTTTCGGCGTTAGTTACCATATAAGGAGATACGTAGCCTCGGTCAAACTGCAAACCTTTAACAATTTCTTTTTGCATGCCAAAGGTTTTTGATTCTTCAATAGTAATAACGCCGTCTTTACCTACCTCTTCCATGACTTCGGCAATTAGATTGCCGATCTCTTTATCTTCGGCGGAAATAGTAGCCACTTGCGCTAATTCTTCTTTACTGGAAATCTTCTTGGACATTCTTTTTAATTCTTCCACCACGGCTTTACACCCCTTTTCCAATCCCCTTTTAATGGCTAACGGATTGGCGCCGGCCGTGACATTTTTTAAGCCTTCGGCAATTATAGCCTGAGCTAAAAGTGTAGCAGTGGTCGTGCCATCTCCCGCTACGTCATTAGTTTTTTCCGCCACTTCTTTGACAATTTCCGCTCCCATATTTTCGATTCTGTCTTCCAACTCAATTTCTTTGGCAATAGAAACCCCGTCGTTAGTAATAGTTGGAGCGCCGTAGCCCTTGTCTAAAACCACATTGCGGCCCTTGGGTCCCAAAGTGATTTTCACGGCGTTGGCTAATTTATCCACGCCGGCTTTCAGTTTTTTTCTAGCTGTTTCGTCGTAAAGTATTTGTTTAGCCATATGTTTATTCTATGATTGCCAGAATATCTTCTTCTCTGGCAATTAAATATTCCTTACCTTCGACCTTAATTTCGCTAGGACCGTATTTAGTAAATAAAACTTTGTCGCCGGCTTTAACTTCCATGGGAATTAAAATACCCTTGGAAGTTGTTTTACCGGGACCCGTAGCAATAACCTTGCCCTGTTCAGGCTTTTCTTTTTCCGCAGTTTCGGGCAATAAAATGCCGGCTTTGGTTTTTTCTTCTTCTTTGATGGGTTCGATCAAAACATGATCGGAAATGGGTTTAATTTTCATAATTTAATTAATAATTGTTAGCAAACGAGAACTTTGACTGCTAATATATTATTTTAGAGTTTAAAAAAATTTTGTCAAGAAGTTTGACAAAGCAAAAATGTCTGCTAAGGTGGAATTAATAAAGGAGGTGCAAAAAAGTGACTGTTGTTAAAAATTTAACATTGAAAGAATTTCCAACGGCCGAACACCGTCATCGGTTTAATTCCTTCAAAATGCCCTTTACAAAAGTTCCCCTAATCGGTGGGACAAAAACTGTCAATCTTACCGCCAAAGTCTGCCTTTGCGGCGCTGTCAAAATCACCAGAACCGACTGGAACAATGTAGCTCTGGTTGCTAAAGAAGCCATTCTAGAAGTAATTGAATCCAGACTCCGACAGATAACCAAAAGAAAAACCATCAAGGCTCGTATTCTATTATAAAAGGAGGGAAAAAGTGAATTTTTTTAAAAAATTGCTTTCAAAGAAAGTGCACGAACATCAGTTCGGCTGGAGAGACCTCTCACTATCCGAGTTAATCGAAACAAAAGAAAATTGTTTTTTCCGCATCTGCAGTTGCGGAGCCATCCAGATTCTGCCAACAGGATTCTGGCCTACCCTATCTGAACCAGACCAAAAAATAATCCTGGAAAAAATTGGCGAAAAGCTTAAAGAGCTATCGCCAAAAAGGAAACTAGATGTCGTTATCATCTTCTCCTAAGCCTCGAAGAAGAAGCCGTCCTAAACTACAAATTCAACAGGACGGCTTTTTATTTCTTCAAATATTGTCCGGTATAACTCTTAGGATTCTTTATTATCTCCTGCGGAGTACCTTCAGCTACTAAATAACCGCCTTTTTCTCCGCCTTCCGGTCCTAAATCTATAACCCAGTCAGCGTTGCGAATAATATCGTTGTTGTGCTCAATAACTAGAACTGTATCGCCTTTTTCCACTAAGCCCCTTAAAATCTGCAAAAGCTTTCTGATATCTTCAAAATGAAGACCGGTGGTCGGTTCGTCTAGAATATATAAAGTCTTGCCGCCTGACTTCCGGCTTAATTCCGTGGCTAATTTTACCCTTTGCGCTTCCCCGCCCGAAAGAGAAGGAGCCGGCTGGCCTAATTGCATATAGCCCAAGCCGACTTCATTTAAAGTTTTAAGTTTTTCGTAAAGCCCGGGTATATTTTTGAAAAATTCCAAAGCTTCTTCCACTGTCATAGCTAAAGCTTCGGCAATATCTTTGCCCTTATACTGAACGGCTAAAGTTTCTTTGTTAAATCTTTTACCATGACACTCTTCGCATTCCACATACACGTCAGGCAGAAAATACATTTCTATTTTTTTTACTCCCTGGCCTTCGCAGGCCTCGCACCTGCCTCCTTTAACGTTGAAGGAGAAACGGCCGGCCCCATATCCTCGAATTCTCGCTTCCTTGGTCCCGGCAAATAAGTCCCTAATATATGAAAAGGCGGAGGTATAAGTAGCGGGATTGGATCTGGGAGTACGACCAATTGGCGACTGATCAACTAAAACCACCTTATTTAAATTTTCAATGCCCAAAATAGCTTCGTGTTTGCCCGGCTCTTCTTTGGCGTTATAAAACTTTTTTAAAAGAGCTTTGGCCAGAATATCGTTCATTAATGATGATTTACCGGAACCAGAAACTCCGGTAATACAAATGAATTTTCCCAAAGGAAACTTCACGTCAATATTTTTTAAATTGTGCTCTTTGGCTCCTTTAATAATTAAATAATTCTGTTTAATAGCCGAAAGTTTAACGGCTTTTTTAATTTCGATTTTTTTGCGGCCGGAAAGATATTCACCGGTTAAACTTTTTGATTTCAGCAGCGCTTGAGGCGTGCCTTCAAAGACCAAACGGCCACCGTGTTTGCCGGCTCCCGGTCCAATATCCACTACCCAATCAGCGGCTAAAATAGTCTGAGGATCATGTTCTACAACTATGACCGAATTACCAATACTTTCCAACTGCCTTAAAGTTTTAATCAGCCTAGCTTGATCTTTAGCGTGTAAGCCAATAGAAGGTTCATCGAGAATATATAAGACACCGGTTAGAGCCGAACCTATTTGAGTGGCCAATCTGATTCTTTGTTCTTCTCCTCCGGATAAAGTGCCGGATTTTCTTTTTAAGGTTAAATAATCCAGACCCACATCAATTAAGAACTGCAAACGGCCGGCAATTTCCTTGATAATGGGCTTAGCAATCTCTTCGTCTGATTTCTTCAAACTAATATTGGAAAAAAGTTCCTTAGCTTTACTAATAGATAAAGAAGTAATGTCATCGATGGATTTTCCATCAACCGTTACAGCTAAAGCTTCTGGCTTTAATCTTTTCCCCTGACAGGCATCGCAAATCTTCTCTATCATATACTGTTCGATCTCCTGGCGAGTCCAATCAGAATCAGTTTCGTGATATCTTCTTTCTAAGTTGGGAATTACTCCTTCAAAACTGGAGTCGCCCTGTAAAATCAAATCCACCATTTTCTTAGGTAAATCTTTAATGGGATCATCTAAAGAGAAGCTATATTTTTTAGCTAAATCCACCAGTTGAGACCAAAAATATCCTTGGCGGCCGATCTTGTGGGAAGCGTGAGCCCAAGGGAAAATAGCTCCTTCAGCAATGGTTAAATTAGCATTAGGTATGACTAATTTGGGATCAACTTCCAACTTTTCTCCCAAGCCCTGACAAGCCGGACAAGCCCCAAAGGGCGAATTGAAAGAAAATAGTCTGGGCTCCACTTCCGGCAAGGAAATAGAACATTCCTCACAGGCAAAGTGTTCGGAAAAAATTAAATCGTGAGCATTTTTTTCTGAACCGTAGGAAACTTGGGCTACTCCTTTGCCTAATTTTAAGGCCGTCTCTAGAGAATCAACCAAACGGGGTTTGTCTAAATCTTTATCTAAAACCAACCTGTCCACCACTACTTCAATATTGTGTTTTTTGTTTTTATCCAAAACCAAAGCCAAAGCCTCCTCAGTCCGATGAATAACGCCATCTAATCTCACCCTGACAAAACCAGCTCTTTGAATTTCTTCCAAGACTCCGTGGTGCTCTCCTTTCTTACCCCTGACCACCGGGCCGAGAACAATAACTTCAATCGTCCCCTTTTTCCCCAAAGCTAATACCTGTTCGGTAATCTGATCTATTGACTGGCGGGAAACTGATTTACCGCATTTAGGGCAATGAGGCGAACCGACTCTGGCAAACAAAAGGCGGAGATAATCATATATCTCGGTAATAGTTCCCACTGTGGAACGAGGATTTTGACTGGCCTTACGCTGATCAATAGAAATAGCCGGACTAATTCCTTCTATTTTATCCACATCAGGCTTATCCATGACTCCCAAGAATTGTCGGGCATAAGCAGAAAGAGATTCCACATACCTTCTCTGACCTTCAGCATACAAAGTATCAAAAGCTAAAGAAGATTTGCCTGAACCGGAAATGCCAGTAAAAACCACCAATTTGTTTTTGGGAATATCAACGTTGATGTTTTTGAGATTGTGGACTCTGGCTCCTCTGATTTTGATATATTCTTGAGTCATAAAACACTTAAGTTATTCATTATACTCAAAATCTCAAACCTTGGCAACCCTTTGGCCAAAAGTCCTAAAAGGCATAGAATAGAAAAAGACATGCTTAAGGGATTTAATAAAAAACTACTCTGGGCTGTTTTATTTCTAATTCTTGGTTCAGCTCTATTCTGCACCTGTTTTTTCTTAAAAAAAACTCCGGAGCTGATAGAAACGCCGGAAAGCGAAACAATCAAAATTATTTTGGTCGGCGATATTATGCTCGACCGGGGCGTGGAATACATAATAGCCAAAGAGGGCAATAATGACTTTGTGTTCCCTTTTGCCAAAATAGCCGAATATTTTCAACAAGCTGATATTGTTTTTGGCAATCTGGAAGGACCAATTTCTGATAAGGGAACAAAAGTCGGCAGTATTTATTCTTTCCGAGCCGATCCTCAGGCTATTGAAGGGTTAAAATACGCCAACTTTAATATCCTATCTCTGGCCAACAATCATGCTTTTGATTACGCCAGATCAGCTCTGGAAGATACTTTCTTAAGATTGAGAATGGCTAATATTAATTATTCCGGAGCTGGCTTTAGTGAAAGCGAAGCCTATTCCCCTATTATCAAGGAAATCAAAGGGATTAAAATCGGCTTCCTGTCATATGCTAATTTAGGGCCAGAGTTCTGGCGGGCACAAGGAAATAATTCAGGCATTGCCTGGGTTTCAGAATCAGACTTTGAAAGAATCAGAGAAGATATTAAGTTAGCCAAAGAACAAGTGGATATTTTAATCATCTCTCTCCATGCCGGAGAAGAATATATAGAAGAGCCGACGCAATTCCAAAAAGATTTTGCTCAATTAGCTATTGCGGCTGGAGCCGATCTTTTCATCGGCCATCATCCCCACATCGTCCAAAGAAATGAAAATAAAACTTTCTACAGCCTGGGCAATTTCATCTTTGATCAAGGCTTTTCCACTAGCACTATGGAAGGACAAATAGTCGAGGTTCTAATAGAAAATGGCCGAATTAAAAAAGTAAGTCCAAAAAAGATTAAAATCAGTGAATTTTTCCAACCAGAAATTAAAAATGAATAAATTTTCTTTTCTAAAAAAAGATAAATTAAATTTACTTCCGGAAACCCCGGGTGTGTATTGTTTTTGGCAGAAAAAAATTCTTTATATCGGCAAAGCCATTAACCTTAAAGAAAGGGTTAAAAACCATTTTCAACAGTCCAATTACCGGGACAATCTTTTTATTAATCAAACAACGAAAATAGGTTATATCCGAACCGATTCGGAAATCGAAGCCTTAATTTTAGAAGCTAAGCTCATAAAAAAACACCAACCCAAATACAATGTTCTATGGAAAGACAATAAAAACTATTTTTACGCGGCCTTTTCCAAAGAAACCTTTCCCAGAGTTTTTATCGCTCATCAAAAAAAAGAAAACATTGAATATGTCGGCCCCTTTGTCGACGGCAACGCCTTAAAGCAAACTCTAAGATACTTAAGAAAGACTTTCCCTTACCGTAGTTGTTACCAACTGCCTAAAAAGCCCTGCCTTTGGTATCACTTGGACAGATGCCTGGCCCCCTGTTCCTTAAATTCCAAAGCTGCCCAGCAAATACCTCTGGCTAAAATCAACTTAGGTAGGGAATGCCAAAAAAATATCCAAGCGATTAAACAGATTCTCCAGGGAGAAAAATCCCAAGTTTTGAATAATTTAAAAAAAGAGATGGCCAATCTTTCCCGAGCTGAAAAATTTGAAGAAGCCGGTAGAATAAAAAGTAGAATTTACTCTTTAGAAAAAATCATGGCTCACAGCCGGGTGATTGAAGAAACGATAACCACTTCTTCTTATTACCGGATCGAAGCCTACGATATTTCCAACATCCAAGGGACAGAAGCCACTGGCTCTATGGTAGTTTTTACCCAAGGCAAGCCGGATAAAAAAGAATATCGGAAATTCAAGATCAGAATGGCTCAAAAACCCAATGATACGGCCATGATCAAGGAGGTTTTAACTAGGAGATTAAAACACAAAGAATGGCCATATCCTGACTTAATCCTTATTGACGGCGGTAAACCCCAGCTGGGAGCCGCCAGACAGATAGTTTCCAGAATCCCGATTATGGCTTTGGCTAAAAAAAGAAATGAACTTTTTGAAACAGGAAACAAGAATCCAAAACTACTCAAAGACCTGCCCGAAGAAACGGCTCATCTGATTTTACGACTAAGAGACGAAGCCCATCGTTTTGCCCTGGCCTATCATCATAAACTAAGGAAAAAATCCTTGCTGAGTTCATAATCTTTTGCTATGATTAATTCATGAAAAGTTTGCTTCTTAAGATTATTTCGGCGGCCGCTGGAATTTGGCTGGCCGTCCAGTTCATTCCTGGAGTTCAATTCAATGGCAGCTGGAAAGTTCTTTTATTGGCCGGCATTCTCCTGGGCTTAATCAATTTCTTTATCAAGCCCATTGTAAATTTAATCACCCTACCGATCAGAGTGTTAACCTTGGGATTAACCGGTTTTATCGTCAACATGGCCATCATCTGGTTAGCTGACTTTTACTTCACGGAAATCATCATCCAAGGCTTAATCCCCCTCTTCTGGACCAGTTTAATGATTACCGGCTTAAATATTGTTTTGTCTCTTGTTTTTAAAATAACAGATAAAGTAACTAAAATATGATTAAAACATACTTGCCCTTCATTCAAATCGCGCTTTCAATCGTTCTTATGATTCTCATCCTCTTACAGCAAAGAGGCACGGCCTTAGGATCGGCTTTCGGCCAAGAAAACAGCAACTTCTACGGCACACTACGAGGAGCGCAAAAAAAGATCTTCTGGTCAACTATAGTCGCAGGCGCTCTCTTGATAGCTTCTGCTTTGGCTAATCTTATAGTTTAAAAATGCTTAACTTTAAATCTTTTCTCAAAAAAAGAAAGGGTTTTAAATGGCCCTCGTTAAAACAATGGCTACTTCTTTTTAAAGTTTTGAATAAAAAAGAAAAAATAGCCTTGCTTAGTTTTTTGAGCCTGTTTTTGGGCTCTTTTCTTTTTTTAACTATCAATATTTATTTGCAAAAAACAGAATCAGGTCCAGCTTACGGTGGCCAGCACACTGAAGGAGTAGTCGGCACTCCCCGATTCATTAATCCTATTTACGCTCCGAGTTCTGATGTTGATCGTGATTTAGTAGAAATCATCTTTTCGGGATTAATGAAATATGATGACCAAGGAAAAATCATTCCGGATCTGGCTAAGGAAATTAACATTAAAGACGACGGAAAAACCTACGAAGTCTCTTTAAAAAACAATGTTCTCTGGCACGACGGCGAAAAGCTGACGGCTGACGATATTATCTTTACTTTCTCCACTGTGCAGAATCCTGATTACAAAAGCCCCTTGCGGGCAAACTATTTAGGCGTTGAGATAGAAAAGATTGATGATTTAACCGTCCGCTTTAAATTAACAACTGCTTACGGCGGATTTCTGGAAAGGCTGACTTTAAAAATTATGCCGGCGCATATTTGGCAGAATATTTCTCCTCAAAACTTTCTGCTGACTAGTTATAATTTAAAACCAGTCGGTTCCGGTCCTTATAAATTTAAAAAGTTAAAACAAGACAGTTTTAATACTATAACCTCGCTGGAATTAGTCAGATTTGCCAATTACTTTGACTCTCCTCAACCATACTTAGCGAAAATAGTTTTCCGTTTCTATCAAAATGAAGAAGAGCTGGTCGCTGCCGCCAAAAGAGGAGAAGTTGACGGTTTCGCCATCAGCAATCCTGATTATTGGAAATACTTTCAAGCAAGATTAAGCGAATATTCCCTTTCTCTGCCCAGATACTTTGCCGTCTTTTTCAATCCGGATAAATCACGCTTCCTAGCTAAGGCAGAAATCAGACAAGCTTTAAATTACGCCACCGATAAAGAGGAAATTGTCGCCAGCGCTATTTTGGGCCAAGCTGAAATAATTGACTCTCCTCTTTTGCCGGAAATTTACGGTTTAGAAGTGCCCTCAACAACCTATACTTTTAACCCGACTAAAGCCGAAGAATTGATTACTAAGACAGGCTTAAAAAAACAAGATGGCCAGTGGGTTGAGATTAATACCACCGGCGTAGTAGAATTTAAAAGCGACCTCAAGCTGGGCAGTACTGGCCAGGAAGTGACGGCCCTACAAACATGCCTGGCTAAAGATTCTGCAGTTTATCCTTCAGGTAAGGTTACGGGCTACTTCGGCTCAGACACTAAAGCCGCTGTTATAAAATTCCAGGAAAAATACGCAGCAGACATCCTAACTCCCCAAGGTTTTGACGAAGGCACGGGCTTGGTAGCCAAAGGCACTAGGACTAAACTCAATGAAATCTGCTTTAAAGACCAGAAACAAACCGAACTTTCTTTCACTTTAATCACCGTGAAAGATCCTATTTTGGAAAAAGTAGCCGAACTTTTGAAAACCCAGTGGGAAAGTTTAGGGATTGGAATAGAAATTAAAACTTACTCTATTTCTCAATTGGAAACAGAAATTATTAAGCCGAGAAATTATGAAATGCTGCTTTTCGGCGAAGCGCTGACTGCCATCCCCGATCCCTATCCTTTCTGGCATTCTTCACAGAAATCAGATCCTGGGTTAAACTTAGCTAAATACGTCAACACTAAGGCAGACAAATTATTAGAAACTGCCAGAATCACTATGGATGAAGCATTAAGAAACCAGAAATACCAAGATTTGCAGAATATAATCATTGCCGATGCTCCGGCACTCTTTCTCTATAGCCCGGATTATATCTATTTTGTTTCTCAAAAAATCAAAGGCTTGGCCACAGAATTAATTGTGGATCCCTCTAAAAGATTTGCCAATATCGGGGCTTGGCATATTAAAACTCACCGATCATGGTAACAAAAATAGACAAATCAAATATGCGCCAGGTTATCTTAGATTTCCCCAAACAGTTTAAAGCTGGCCTAAAAGCCGCTAAAAGAGTCAAGCTGGCTACTCTGCCTATTCATTTGGAAAACATTATCATTTGCGGTATGGGTGGATCCGGCCTGCCTGGAGATATTTTAGCCACTTTAAGGCCTTTTGATGTCTCCAGCTATAAATCATACAACCTGCCCTTACAAGCCGGCATAGACAGCTTAATTATTTGCGTTTCTTACTCTGGGAATACCGAAGAAACTATTTCTGCCTTACAAGCAGCTATAGACAAGAGGCTATCGGTCATTACTATTTCTACCGGCGGAAAACTAGAAGAACTTTCCCATCAACATAATATTCCCCATGTTAAACTGCCTGCCCCCTATATCCCTCCCAGATTGGCTTTAGGAGAAATGCTAGCGGCTTTGCTCCAGATCTTAATTAATCATAATCTTTTGGATAAAAAATTAGTCAAAGAAACTGCTCAACTCACCAAATCTTTGAAGGTTAAAGATTCTGAAGAACAAGGCAAGGCTTTAGCCAAAAGGATTTACAAAAAGATCCCCTTTATTTACGTTTCCCGAAGATTCATGGAAGTAGCCTGGATTTGGAAAAACAGCCTGAATGAAACAGCCAAAATTCTGGCTTTTGCCAATTACTTCCCGGAATTAAACCATAATGAAACTGTTGGCTTTTCCAGAATCAACGAAGCTCAAATCTCCAATAAAGACGTCTGTGTTGTTATTTTAAGAGATCTTGAAGAATCTTTTACCCGAGTTTTAAAGCAAATGAAAATCACCAAAGAATTAATCGAAAGAGAAGGAGTTGAAGTTGAGTTCGTCGATATCAAAGGAAAAAATATGCTGGAAAAAATATTTTCCACGGTCATTCTGGGATTTTGGACAGCTTACTGGCTGGCTTTGGAATACCAAGTTGACCCCACGGAAATTAAGATTATTGAAGAGTTTAAGAAGAAACTCAAGGAGTAGAATCTATTGACGGTTCCGATTCCATGTGATATACCTTATATGAACCGAGAAACTCTTAATATATGAAAGGTTTTATTCTAGCCGCCGGCGAAGGCACCAGATTGAGACCGATTACCTATGAAATACCTAAGCCTTTGATCCCGGTCGGACGCATTCCTATCATTAATTACCTAGTCGGGCTTTACCTAAAGCACGGCGTTAACGATATTAAAATTAATATCCAGCAAAAGCATCTGGGCGATTTTTACAAATGGAAAACCACTTACTACCCCAAAGAAAAAATAGAATTCGTGGTAGAAAAAGAACCTTCGGGCACCTTTACTCCTTTTGCTAAAAAAGCCGGTAAAAACTGGTTTAATGAACCGATCGTAGTGCAAAACGGCGACGAGTTAAAAGAGCTTGATTTATCAGAAATGATCAGATGGCATAAAAAAAACAAGGCCTTAGTGACCGTGGGTTTGGTTAAAGTAGCTAATCCCCAGAGCTATGGCGTAGCCAGATTAGTCAGCAGTCATATTGCTGAATTCGTGGAAAAACCGGTTGATCCCCCGTCTTCCTATATTAACTCCGGACTTTATATCATGAATCCTGAAGTTGTTAATTATTATCCTCAAAAAGCCAAGTTTGCCATGGTTGAAACCGATCTTTTCCCGAGACTAGCCAGAGAAGGCAAGCTCTGGGGATATAAATGGCAGGGCCGATGGCAGAACGTCGGGACCTTTGATCAATGGGAGATAGCTATTAAAAACTGGGATAAAAATACAAAATGAAAATCTTAATCACCGGCGGTTGTGGTTTCATTGGAACTAATGCCGCTCAATTCTATTTAAAAAAAGGTTTAAAAGTCATTGTTTTCGATAATCTTTCGCGCTCCGGAGCTAAGCAGAATTTAGCCTGGTTAAAAAAGCAAAAAGGTAATTTCGTTTTTATTAAAGGCGATGTCAGAAACGCCCAGCAATTGCTTACGGCCTTTCAAACCCACCGCCCAGATTTAGTTTTACATTTAGCCGCCCAAGTCACCATGGTGACGTCAATTACCAATCCCAGAGAAGATTTTGAAATCAACGCTTTGGGCACTTTCAATGTCTTGGAAGCTATGAGACAGACTAAAAGCAAGGCTAAGGCTCTTTATACTTCAACTAATAAGGTTATGGGCGAATTGCTCAATATCCCGACCGTAGAAAAAGCCAAGAGATACATTTACAAAAACATTAAGGGCATTAATGAAACCTATCCTTTGGACTTTCATGGGCCTTACGGCTGCTCTAAAGGCTGCGGCGACCAGTATTTCTTGGATTACGCCAGAATCTTCGGCTTGAACACCATCGTTTTCAGACAGTCAGGCATCTACGGCCCTCATCAATTCGGTATTGAAGAACAGGGCTGGCTGGCTTGGTTTTGCAACGCCCTGCTGTTTAATAAACCAGTGACCATTTTTGGTACCGGTAAGCAAGTCAGAGACGTGCTTTACGTTGATGATTTAATCAAAGCTTACGACGCGGCCTTCAAAAACATTAAAAAAACCAAAGGTCAGGCCTATACCATCGGTGGAGGAGAAAAATTCTCCCTGTCTATCTGGGAATTATTTGAAATTTTGGAAAAACTGGCCAATAAAAAGTTTAATTACAAATTAGGAGCCTGGAGACCGGGAGACCAAAAAGTTTACATCTCCGACGTGGCTAAAGCCAAGAAAGATTTTAACTGGTCCCCCACTGTTTCCCAAAAAGAAGGGGTCAAACGGCTCTTTAATTGGATAGCTCAAAACAAAGACCTTGTGCAAGCGGCCGGTGTCTTCAAAAAATAATGGGACTCAGTATTAAAAAGGACTTTACCAGACCTTGGGGCGGGTTTATCAAATTTATTGATCAAAAACCCTGCACGGTTAAAATTCTCCAAATCAAAAAAGGCGAAAGCCTGTCTTTGCAGTTCCATAAGCTGAGGGAAGAATTCTGGTATGTGGTCTCGGGTAAAATCCGGCTGACTCTAGGCCTAAAGCAAAGAATTCTAAAGGAAGACAATCACGTTTTTATTCCTAAAAGATGCTTGCACAGAGCTAAAGCTTTGAAGGATTCAAAGATCTTGGAAATTTCCATAGGCAAATTCCAAGAACAGGACATTGTCAGAGTCAAAGACGAATACGGAAGAAAATAACAATCAGCCCAGGTGGTGAAACTGGCAAACACGCTAGCTTCAGGAGCTAGTGCCGAAAAGCTTGGGAGTTCAAATCTCCCCCTGGGCACTAAATAAATTAAAATATATGGAATACCATAATAAAGAAAAAAATACGCATTATACGAGCGCCAAACCTGTCGCTCGAGTTAGTCATGAGAAAAAAGAGGAAGTGATCAGGGTTATTCCTCTGGGAGGACTAGGAGAAGTAGGCAGAAACATGATGGTCATTGAATGCCTGGGAAAAATCTTAATCTGCGACATGGGTTTGAGGATGCCCGGAGAAGACATGCCAGGTGTAGATTATATCATCCCTAATATTTCCTGCCTCAAAGGCAAAGAAAAAAATATCGTAGGGATAGTTTTCACTCACGGACATTATGACCACATTGGCGCCATCCCCTATTTAATGGATAAATTAGGCAATCCGCCAATTTTCGCTTCCGGTTTGACCAGAGGCATTATCATCCGCCGACAGGAAGATTTTCCCAATCAGCCCAAATTAGACATCACTGAAGTGGCTGACGGTTCTAAAGTCCAGCTGGGTCCCTTTAAGGTTGAATTCTTTAAGCAAAACCACAACATTGCCGACAACTTAGGTTTATTCATCCAAACCCCCCTGGGAAATATTGTTGACACTTCCGACTTTAAGTTTGACCAGAACCCGGTTTACGACACGCCTACTAATTTTGAAAGATTAAAAGCCATTGGAGAGCGAGGCGTCTTGCTTTTAATGTCTGATTCCACCGGAGCAGAAGAATCAGGCCATTCGCTTTCAGAAAAAACCATCATGGATAATCTGGAAGAGATTTTCAAAGCCGCCAAAGGTAGAATCATTGCCGCGACTTTCGGCTCCCTAATTAATCGTATCCAGCAAATTATTGCGCTTTCTGAAAAATATAAAAGAAGAGTGGCGGTTGACGGCTACTCCATGAAAGGCAACGTAGAAATCTGCAAAAAACTGGGCTATATCAAATCCCAAAAAGGCACCTTAATTAAACCCAACCAAATTGAAAGCTATCCCGACCAAAGAATAACCATGCTCTGCACCGGAGCCCAAGGAGAAGGCCAGGCGGTTTTAATGAGAATTGCCACGGGCGACTATCGCTTCATGAGATTTAAAAAATCAGACAGCGTTATTTTCTCTTCCTCGGTCATTCCGGGCAACGAAAGAACCGTGCAATTCTTAAAAGACCAACTATACCGCCAAAAAGTTAATGTCTATCATTACAAAATGATGGATATTCATGCCGGTGGCCACGGTCAGCAGGAAGAATTGAAAGAGATGATCAGAATCATGAAGCCCCAATTCTTTATGCCTATCCACGGCCAATATTCCATGTTGGTCAACCATGCAGAGTTAGCCAAAACTGAGGGCATACCGGAAAAAAACATCGCTGTGATTGAAAATGGACAAATGATTACTTTTAATCAAAAAGAACTGACAATTGAAAAGAAAACAGTGGACTCCTCTTATGTTATGGTGGACGGCTTGGGCGTGGGAGACGTGGGAGAAATCGTTCTCAGAGACCGCCAAACTTTAGCCAAAGACGGCATGTTTACTATTATCACGATCATTGACCAAAAAACTGGCAAAGTTAAGGGTTCTCCTGATATAATATCTAGAGGGTTCGTTTATTTAAGAGAATCCAAGCAATTACTGGCTGAAACCAGAAAAAAGGTCATCTCTATTATTGAAGATTCCACTGGTTCAGGCGGAGCCGTTAACTGGTCTTACGTTAAAGATAATATTAGAAACAGGATTGGCGACTTTCTTTATGTTAAAACCGAAAGAAGGCCGATGATCCTGCCGGTCGTTATCGAAGTATGAGAATTCTATCGGGCATCCAGCCCACAGGACAAATCCATATTGGAGGATATTTAGGAGCTTTCAAGCAATGGACCGAACTCCAAGAAAAAGGAGAATGCCTTTTTTTCATTGCTGATTTGCACGCCCTGACCATTCCCCAGAATCCCAAAACCTATGCCCAAGACACCATCAACACAGCCATGGAGCTTCTGGCTTTGGGTTTGGATCCTGCTAAATGCATTATCTTTGTCCAATCCCAATTGAAAGAACATTCTGAGCTCTTCTGGCTTTTATCCACTCTTTGCCCTTTGGGAGAATTGGAAAGAATGACTCAGTATAAAGATAAGGCTAAAAAATTTAAACAGAATATTAACGCCGGCCTTTTAAACTACCCTATTTTACAGGCCGCTGACATTCTGCTCTATAAAACAGATTCGGTTCCCGTGGGCCAAGACCAAAAGCAGCACTTAGAGTTAACTCAAATGCTGGCCAAAAAATTCAACCAGAAATACGGGGAAACCTTCAAAGAACCAGAACCTTTGATCTTGAAAATGGGAGCTAAAATCATGGCCCTAAATGATCCGACAAAAAAGATGTCCAAGTCCTCGCCCGAAACCTGCCTTTTCCTGTTTGATGAGCCGGAAATCATCAAAAAGAAAATTATGTCGGCCGTAACCGATACCGGCAAAATTATCAAATACGATTGGGAAGCCAAACCAGGCATTTCTAATCTTTTAACCATCTTCTCTTTGTTCTCGGATAAATCAATCCCGGAATTGGAAAAGAAATTCAAGGGCAAGGGTTATGCTGACTTTAAAAAACAACTATCAGAACTTTTAGTTTTAAAGTTGGAGCCTTTCCGCCGAAAGAAAAAAGAACTCCTCTCCAGAGAAGTTTACGTTAGAGAGATATTAGAACAAGGCAGAAAAAGAGCCGAGATTATAGCCCAAACTACTCTCCAGGACGTCAGGAAGAAAATGGGGCTGATTTAAAAAATATTTTAACTTTGAATAAGAGCTGAAAGCTCTTTTTTCTTTTCTTCCAAAAGCTCCTGGGTATTAGCCTCCATGGTTAACCTCAAAAGGTTCTCAGTATTAGAGGGCCTGACGTTAAACCACCAATCAGAAAAATCTACCCTATACCCATCAAGGTGTGATTGCTCCCCTATTTGGTAACGTCCTTCAATTTCTTTTATCTTAGCCGCCTTATCCTGAACGCGGAAATTAATTTCTCCTGAATGAAAATATTTTTTAAAAGGAAAAACTAAACTAGATAAGCTTTGTCCGGTTTTGGACATCTTTTCTAATATCTTAAAAGCCACGAAAAAAGGCGCCTCGCAAAAAGCATTGCTGGCCAAGTAATAATGAGCTGACAATTCGCCGGCAAAAAAGATATTTTCCTGGCGCATTTTCTCTTTAATGAATGAATGACCCACCCTTCCCAAAATAGCCTGGCCCCCCAGATTTTCCACGGTTTCCTTAATAATTCTGCCTGAACGGATATCATAAAGAATCTTAGCGCCGGGATGTTCTTCCAGAATCATCTGGCTAACTAAAGCTGTGATTAAGTCGGGTTTGACAATCTCTCCTTTCTCGTCAATAAAAAAGAGCCGATCGCCATCGCCGTCAAAGGCAATGCCCAAATCAGCCTTTTTAACTAAAACTTGGGCCCGTAAACCCTGAAGATTTTCTTCAACCAAAGGATCGGGCAGATGATTAGGAAAACTACCATCAAGCTTTTTAAAAATATGATAAATCTTAAAAGGGGTCTTTTTAAATATTAAAGGAATAACTATACCCGAGACGGCGTTGGCCGTATCAACAACTATTTTTAAAGGCTTAAGAGCTTTCAAATTAACTTCTTGGAGATTAAAATCAACATAATCTTTCAAGGCGTCCTTTTGGGAAATCTTACCCTTTAATTTTTCTCCGAAACTACCAGCCAAAGCCATTTTTTTGATCTCTAAAATTCCGCTAGTTTCACTAATGGGCACGGAACCAGATTTTACCATTTTAAAGCCGTTAAATTCCGGCGGATTATGAGAAGCAGTAATGTTAATACCTCCGTCCAATCCGTAATGAGCTACAGCAAAATACAACAAAGGGCTGGTGGCCAATCCCAGATTAACAACTTGGGCTCCCGCATCAACTAATCCTTGGCTAAAACTTTTAAAGATACTGGGCGAAGAAAGACGATTATCCCGGCCAACGGCTATTTTAGGAGTTCTTATACCCAAGAATCCAACAAAAGACCGGCCTATATTATAGGCCGCCGTTTCATTGATTTCTCCCGGATATTTACCCCTGATATCGTAAGCCTTAAAAATAGCTGGATTGATTTCCATATGCTTTCATTATACTATAATCCTACAACTTTTTAAGCCTTGACCAATGGAAAATCGCTTGCTACAATACCCTTGATATATTATTTATGAAACATTACGAAATCAGCTACCGCTTCTCTCAAGATTTGCCCGAAGAAGAAGCTAAAAGCATATCGGAAAAGATCATCTCCTACCTCCAAGAAAACGGAGGGATTTTAAAAGAGAATCGCGAACCTTTGAAACAGGGCCTGATTTATTCCATTGAATTTTTTACCGACCCTAAAAACGTAGAAACTATTGAAAACAACTTAAAATTGCACCCGCAGATCAAAAAACATTTAGTTATTTTCAAGAAAGAATACAAAGCCATCACCAGAAGACGACGCGTTAAAACAGAGGAACCGGAACTCAAAGTAGAGAAAAAACCTGAAGAAAAAAAGGTCGAATTAAAAGAAATCGAAAAGAAACTGGAAGAAATTTTAGGAGAATAAGAAGATGAATTTAAATAAAGTCATCATTATTGGTAATATGGCTTCCGACCCCGAATTAAGGAGTACCCCTTCCGGCCAATCAGTCTGCAACTTTCGCATAGCCACCAACCGCATCTGGAAAGACAGAAACACCAACCAGCAACAGAAAGAAACCGAGTTCCACACTATCGTGGCTTGGGGCAGATTAGCGGAAATAGCCTCTCAATTTTTAACCAAAGGAGGCTTGGCCATGATCGAGGGCAGATTAAGAACCAGATCTTGGCAGGACCAAACAGGCGTCAAGAAGTTCAGAACCGAAATCGTAGCTGAAAGGCTGCAATTAGGTCCTAAAACAGGCGCTAAATCCTTCCCTCAAGAAATGGAAGCACCGGAACCGCCCAGCCAAAAAGATGAAATCCCCGTCATTGAAGAAGGTGAAGAAGAAATAGACATTAAAGATATTCCTTTTTAAAACCTATTAAATATATTTTATATTATGGATTGTTATTTTTGTAAAAAAAATATTCAGGAAGTAGACCACAAAGACGTTGAGCTTTTAGGCCATTTTGTTTCGGGCTTAGGTAAAATCAGAGCTAAAAAAAGAACTGGCACCTGCTCCAAGCACCAGAGAAAATTGACCAAAGCTATAAAACAAGCTAGACACTTAGGCTTGATCTAATAGAACTATACGACTTTAGGAATAAAGAGCGCTTTCCTGATTTTCTTCCCGATCTCGGGATTTTCTTTTAGGAAAGCCTTGGAAGCATCTGTCCCCTGCCCTAGTTTTACATCTTCAAACTGGAACCAGCTTCCAGCTTTTTTAATTACATTTTCTTTAAGCCCTGCGCTTAAAAGATCGGCCACGTAAGAAATGCCTTCGTTATAGAAAATATCAAACTCCACAACTTTAAAGGGAGCGGCTACTTTGTTTTTAACGATTTTAGCCCTGATCCTGGAGCCAATGATTTCATCACCCTTCTTAACTTGAGCTATCCTTCTCAAATCAATCCTGACGGAAGCATAGAATTTTAAAGCCAAACCACCAGAAGTAGTTTCCGGATTGCCGAACATGACGCCAATTTTCATCCTCATCTGATTCAAAAAAATGACCACGGTTTTGCTTTTATCTACAATAGAAGTCAGCTTTCTCAAAGCTTGGCTCATCAGCCTGGCTTGAAGTCCAATAAATTGATCTCCTATTTCCCCGGCGATCTCGGCCTTAGGAGTCAAAGCAGCCACTGAATCAATGACAATTACATCCACGCTGTTTGACCTGACTAAAGTTTCCACAATTTGTAAAGCCTGTTCTCCAGAATCAGGCTGGGAAATTAAAAGATCTTCCACGTTAACGCCAATCTTTTTAGCGTAATCCGGATCCAAAGCGTGTTCGGCATCCACAAAAGCAGCCGTCCCGCCTTTTTTCTGCGCCTGAGCGCAAATATGCAAAGCTAGGGTGCTTTTGCCAGTAGCTTCAGGCCCGAAGATCTCAATAACCCTGCCTCTGGGCACTCCACCCACCCCTAAAGCCAGATCTAAAGACACCGAGCCGGTTGGAATAACATCCACATCAACCGCTCTGACTTCTTTTAGCTTCATAATAGCTCCCTCGCCGAAGCGCTGTTTTATTTCCTCCACCGCCTCTCTTAAATCGAAGTTTTCTTTTTTTGGTTCTTCTTTCTTTTTAACCATATATTTATTTAAATATTAATTAAACTTTTTTCCAATCCTCGTCTTCTGCGGGTTCTTCTGTTTCTTTCGGTTCTTCAGTCAGCTCTTCAACCGGCCCTTCAATCACAGGCGCCTTTAAACCCTCTTCCACACCTGAAGAATATATTTCTCGAGGCTTGGCTCCTTCGCCGGGACCCACCACTCCTTTTTCTTCCAGCATATCAATTAGTCTGGCGGCTCGAGCATACCCCACTCTCAACCTTCTTTGCAATAAAGAAGCGGAAGCTTTTTTGGCTTCAATGACAAGTTTTTTAGCTTCCTCGTAAAGAGGATCATCTCCTCCTCCGTACATATCTACATCACCCACTTCTTCCATGGTTTTTTCCAGATTCATCATGGTTGAGCTTTCCTTGCTGATTTCTTCTTCAATTGTAGCCTCAGCTCCGCCGTTTTCATCTTTGATAAATTGGGTAACCTTTTTGACTTCCTTGTCGGAGACATAAGCACCCTGAATTCTCTTAGGTTTGGAGATCTCAGCTGAGATAAAAAGCATATCTCCCAGACCCAACAGCTTTTCGGCTCCTGAAGCGTCCAGAACGGTCCTAGAATCGACTTGGGAGGCAACTTGAAAGGTAATGCGGGAAGTAATATTAGCCTTAATTAGGCCCGTAATGACCTCTACGGAAGGCCTTTGGGTAGCCAGGATTAAATGGATACCCACAGCTCTGGCCATTTGAGCCAATCTCACAATGCCGGCTTCAATTTCTCTACCTCTGGCCATCATTAAATCAGCCAACTCATCAACAATTAAAACAATGTAGGGCATAATCTCTTCGCCGTCTTTAGTCATCTTTTCGTTATAGCTGCCAATATCCCTGGCCCCTTTCTGGGATAAAACATCAAACCTTCTTTCCATTTCGGTAATTAACCATTTGAAAGCATTGACTGATTTTTGCGGGTCAAGGATAACCGGCGTGAGTAAGTGCGGCAAATCTCTATAAACCGGGAACTCCACTCTTTTAGGATCAATCATGATCAATCTTAAGGTTTCGGGTGAATTCTGATAAAGCAAACTAAGGATAATAGTATTTAAACAAATGGTTTTACCGGTACCCGTAGCTCCAGCTACTAAAAGATGGGGCATTTTGCCCAAATTAGCAAAAACTGCATTACCCGAAACATCCCTGCCTAAAACCAGAGTCAAATTAGACGGGGCATTCTGGAAATTAGGATTCTCCATCATATTCTTTAACCTAACCATGGTCCTGCTTTTATTGGGCACTTCAATGCCTACTAAAGGCCGGCCAGGAATAGGAGCTTCAATTCTGAGAGGATGAGCGGCCAAGGCCAAAGACAAATCATTAGATAAGGTGGTAATCTTATTTAACTTCACTCCTTCAGCCGGCTTTAAGGTATATTGAGTCACGGTCGGGCCAATATTAACTTCAGACATTTCCACCTGGATATCAAAATTCTGAAGCGTTCTTTTAATAATAGCTGAGTTGATTTTAATATCCCCGGCTAAAGGCATACCTTTGTCCGACTCCAATAAATCAACCGGCGGCAGCTTATAATTCTTATTAAGCAAAGAATCCTGCGGCCTGGTTTTAATATCCAAAATAGGAACTTTGTTTTCTGAGGGTTTTTCCGGCTTAATAGCCAAAGGCGGTTCAAGAGCTTTAACTTTAAAGCTCGGACCGAAAATCTTTTTGTTTTCCTTTTCCTCTTTTTGTTCTTTTTTCTCCTTTTCGTCTTGAGGCTTGGATCGGTGCAAGAATTGCCAAAGGATAATGGCACCAGCCACAATTAAACCCAGCCAGATGACTTGAGTAGCGATAATGCCAAAAGCTTTCAATAGCGGCAGAGAGGTTAAATAGCCCAACCAGCCACCCTGCTTAACTCCGGGTTTAAAACATTCAAAAGTGCCGGCTAAACCCAAAAGTAAAAAGAAAAAGGCTAAAAAGACCGGCCATTTATTCTGATATTTAGGACTTAAAAAAGCCAACCCGCCAAGAACCAAGAGTAAAGGTAGAAAGAAAACTGTTTTGCCTACCAAAAAGTTAAAGGATTTCATGAACATCTTCCCCCCGTCCCCTGATAAATTAAAAAAGGCTAAGGTAATAATGGCCGCAGCTAAAAACATAACCACTATCCAGATAAGGCGCTGAGCTTCGGGAGGCAAAGAAAAATGCTTGCCCTTTTTAGCTCTTTTTTCTTCCTTAATAGCTCTTTTATTATTTTTCTTCTTCCTAGCCATTCAATTATTTTACCATGTTTTCAAACAACAATGCAAAGAGTCTATCTATCAAAAAATCGCCTTTTGGGCGACTCTTTGAAGAATTTAATCTTTTTTCTTATAACCCGTACCGGCCGGAATTAATTTGCCGATGATAACGTTCTCTTTAAGGCCTTTTAACCTGTCTTCTTTACCTTCCAAACAAGCTTTAATCAAGACTCTGGAGGTTTCTTGGAAGGAAGCGGCTGAGAGGAAGCTACCGGTAGTCAAAGCAATCTTGGAAATACCCAGAAGGACCGGAACAAAAACAATGGGATTTTTCTTAGCCGCTTTTAATTTGACGTTCTCTTCCATGGCTCGGCTGATTTCCACTACTTCGCCAGGATTAAAATCGCCATCTCCCCTGTCTTTGATTTTAACTCTGGAAAACATTTGGCGGACAATTATTTCTACGTGTTTGTCGTGAATGACCGCACCCTGAGAAGTATAGATTTTTTGAATTTCCTTAACAATATAGCGCTCGGTGGCTTCTTTGGAGGTGAAACGGAAAAGTTCTTTTAAATCCAAACTGCCTTCGCAAAGCTGCTGGCCTTTTTTAATCGCTTGGCCGTTTTCCACCCAAATAGCTTTTTTAGCCGGTACTTTATATTCCACTATATCGTCTTCAGTGGCTTTCTTGGATTTTTTCTTGGAAGTTTCTTCAGCTTTAATCTTAATAATCTTATCCTGAGTAATTTCCACGATCTTGCCATCAACTAAAGAAATAAGAGCTTTGCCCAAAGGAATGCGTGATTCAAAAATTTCTTCAACTCTAGGCAAACCTTGAGTAATATCCCCTCCTTCGGCCACGCCACCGGTGTGGAAGGTTCTCATAGTTAATTGAGTACCAGGTTCCCCGATAGCTTGAGCAGCGATAATACCCACGGCTTCTCCTAATTTAATGAGTTTGCTGTTGCCTAAATCTGAGCCATAGCATTGCTGACAAATACCGGTAATGGCCTTGCAGTTTAAAGGAGAACGGATCTGCACCTTTTCAATATCCGGAGCCTGACTGATGGCTTCAGCTTGAGCAATAGTAATTAAGTCTCCTTTTTTAACAATGGTTTTTTGCTCTCCAGTTTCCGTTTTCGTTCTGATATTTTCCAAAGAAATACGTCCAGCTAGTTTGAAGCTCAGATTCTGGCCCAAGTCCTTGGCATCAGATTTAAAAATAGTCATGCCCTCTTCATCGCCGCAGTCTTCTTCGTGAATAACCGCGTCATGAGCCACATCCACCAGCCTGCGGGTTAAATATCCGGCAGCTGAAGTTCTCAAGGCCGTGTCTGCTGTGCCTTTTCTGGCGCCGTGAGTGGAAGTGAAATATTCCAAGACACCAAAGCCTTCTTTAAAAGAACTTTTAACGGGCAACTCTAAAATTTCACCGGCCGGGTTGGTTACTAAGCCTTTCATACCGGTCATTTGGACAATCTGAGACCAAGTGCCTCGGGAACCAGAATCAATAATAGCAAAAACCGAACCCAAAGGAGGCAGAGTCTGGGTAACTAATTTTTCAATTTCTGATTTGGTTTTTTGCCAAATTTCAATGGTTTTGTCTTTTTTCTCTTCCTTGGAAAGAAGGCCCTTGTCGTAATGACCACCAATCACTTCCACAGCTTTGTCGGCTTGGGTCATTAAATCTTCTTTTTCCTTGGGCACAATCAAGTCGTCCATGCCCCAGGTAATGCCGGAAACCGTCGAATATTCAAAGCCCAAGTTCTTCATTTTATCTAAAGTGTTTTCTACGGTGACTACGTCATAGCTATCAATGACTTCTCCGATTAATTTATCTATTTTTTTGGCGTTAACATTTTCGTTTTGGAAAGGAAAACCCTTAGGCAGAGTGTTATTAAAAAGAATTCTGCCTACGGTAGTTTCTATTAATTTATCTTCGAGCCTAACTTTAATTAGGGCCCTCAAATTAATAACATTTGTATCTACAGCTAAAATAGCTTCGTTTTTGGAACCAAAAATCTTGCCTGAACCTGGAGCTCCGGGAGCCACTTTAGTCATCCAATAACAGCCTAAAACAATATCCCTGACCGGGCTGATGATAGGAGTGCCGGTAGCTGGTTTTAAAAGATTATTACTGGAAAGCATGATTTCCCTGGCTTCCTTTTGCGCCTCATCGGATAAAGGCAAATGAACAGCCATCTGGTCGCCATCAAAATCAGCGTTAAAAGCCTTACAGACTAAAGGATGGATTTTTAAAGACTCCCCTTCCACTAAAACCGGCTGGAAAGCCTGAATGCCTAATCTATGCAAAGTCGGAGCACGGTTGATTAAGATTAATTTTCCTTTGACGATTTCTTCCAGAATAGCCCAGACTTCGGGGGTGGCCATTTCAATTAATCTGGAAGCTCCTCTGACGTTGTAAGCTAATTCTTTGACTAGAATTTGCCTGATGACAAAGGGCTTGAAAAGCTCCAAAGCCATTTTCTTAGGAATACCGCATTGGTGTAATCTCAAATCAGGTCCGACCACAATCACGGATCGGCCAGAATAGTCAACTCTTTTACCTAAAAGATTCTGTCTGAACCTGCCTTGTTTGCCCTTGAGAATATCGGCCAAAGATTTTAACAATCTTTTTCCGCCAGTGGTGGCTGTCGTCACCTGACCCTTTCTCATGCCGTTATCAATCAAAGCGTCTACAGCTTCCTGCAGCATTCTTTTTTCGTTTCTAACAATAACTTCAGGAGCTTTAATCTCTAATAAATATTTCAAACGGTTATTCCTGTTGATCACCCGACGATACAAATCATTTAAATCAGAAGAAGCGTAGCGGCCGCCGTCCAATTGAACCATGGGCCTCAAATCAGGAGGTAAAATAGGTAGCATGGTTAAAAACATCCATTCCGGCTTGACTCCGGCTTTTAACATGCCCTTCATTAACCTGATCCTTCTTAAAAGCTTGCGCTTGTTAATAGGAGTAGCGTCAACTAATTCGTTTTCTAGTGTCTGAATGGTTTTTTTAAAATCGACGGCTTGAAAAATCTTCTTTAAGGTTTCTGCTCCCGTACCAGCTTCAAAAACTTCGCCGTATTTTAAGGCATAATTATGATAATCAATTTCGGAAAGAATCTTCAAAGGCTTCAAACTTAAAACTTCTTCTCTGGCTCTGTCTTTGGCTGCTTTTAATTCTTGAGAACTTTCTCCTTTGGATTTTTGTTTGAATTCCCGGTCAATTTCTTCCAAAACTCTCTTTTTAGTTTCTTCGTTAACCTTAGTGACGATGTAACTGGCAAAATAGATAATTTTTTCCAATTGCTGCATAGGCAGATCCAAAAGCATACCCATTCTGGAGGGCACTCCTCTTAAAAACCAAATATGAGAGCAAGGTGCGGCCAAAGCAATATGACCCATCCTTTCTCTTCTGACTGAAGCCTTGGTTACTTCCACGCCACATTTATCGCAGACAATACCCTTGTAGCGAATCTTACGGTATTTACCGCAATAACATTCGTAGTCCTTTTCCGGGCCAAAAATCTTTTCGCAAAATAAACCATCCTTCTCGGGCTTTTGAGTCCGATAGTTAATGGTTTCCGGTTTAGTCACTTCCCCATGGGACCAAGCTAAAACATCTTCCGGGGAGGCTAATTTTACTCTGATGGCTTCTAAATCAATAACTCGCATAATATATTTATTCGCCTTGAACCTTTTTTTCTTTGACTTCGACGTTTAAACCCAAAGACTTCAATTCGTTGACCAATAAGTTAAAAGAAGCTGGCACGCCGGGATTTCTAATAGGCTCGCCTTTCAAAATAGCTTCGTAAGTGGCCGCTCTACCCGGCACGTCATCTGATTTAATAGTCAGCATTTCCTGTAAAGTGTGAGCCGCACCGTAGCCTTCCAAGGCCCAGACTTCCATTTCCCCGAATCTCTGACCGCCAAACTGCGCCTTACCACCTAAAGGCTGCTGAGTAATCAAGGAATAAGGTCCGATGGATCTCATATGGATTTTATCTTCCACCATATGAATAAGCTTCATCATATATATGTAGCCAACTGTGATTGGTGCTGGCAAAGCCAAACCAGTTCGGCCGTCATAGAGCACCATTTTACCGTCTTCGGAAAAACCAGCTGCTTTTAATTCTTCTTTGATGTCCTTTTCTGAAGCGCCAGACAAGGACGGAGTAAAGGCTGTGTATCCTAATTTATGGGCGGCCATGCCTAAATGCGTTTCCAAAATCTGGCCGATATTCATACGAGAAGCCACACTCAAAGGATTTAAAACAATATCCATGGGTGTGCCATCAGCCATATAAGGCATTTCTTCAGCCGGCAAAACTCTAGAAACCACACCTTTGTTGCCGTGTCTGCCAGCTAATTTGTCGCCAGCCATAACCTTTCTGAACTGGGCTATTTCCACATGAACTCTTTTAATAATACCTGGCTCCAATTTATATCCTTTATCTCTTTCAAAAACTTTAACGCCCACGACTCTGCCGGTTTTTCCATGCTCCATAGATAAGGAAGTATCTTTAACTTCTCTGGCTTTTTCGCCGAAAATAGCTCTTAATAATCTTTCTTCAGCCGTTAGGTCCTGTTCGCCTTTGGGCGAAATCTTGCCAACTAAAATATCGTTGGGGCCCACTTCAGCTCCCACCCTGACAATACCCTCCTCGTCCAAATCCTTTAATTTTTCTTCTCCGACATTGGGAATATCCGAAGTGGTAATTTCCGGGCCCAGTTTCGTTTCTCTGACATCGCAAGTAAACTCTTCAATATGAATAGAAGTATAAAAATCTTCTTTAACTAATTTTTGGGAAATAACAATAGCGTCTTCAAAACCACCGCCTCTCCAAGGCACAAAAGCCACTAGAACGTTGCGGCCCAAAGCCAAGTATCCTTTATCAATAGCTCCACCATCTGCCAAAACGTCTCCTTTTTTAACTCTTTGGCCTTTTTGAACAATGGGTTTTTGATGGAAACAAGTGTATTGATTAGTTCTAATAAAAGTTTTCAAATTATAGGTCTTGGGTTTTTTACCTTCTTCTCTGACCACAATATGCTGAGCGTCAGATTCTAAAACCACGCCTGATTCTTCAGCCACAACAGCCTGACCAGAATCTTTGGCTACCTTACCCTCAACGCCCGAACAAACCAAAGGCATTTCTGGTTTGACTAAAGGCACGGCTTGGCGCTGCATATTAGAACCCATAAGAGCACGATTAGCATCGTCGTTCATTAAAAAGGGAATCAAAGAAGTGCCAACGGAAATAAACTGTTCAGGAGAAGCATCGATAAAGTCAACTTTATCGCGACTGATAATAAGCGGCTCGCCCTTAACTCTGGCCTCCACTTTATCATTAATAATTTTGCCGTTATCGCCTATGGGCGTACCACCGTGGGCGATAGCATATCTTTCTTCTTCGTAAGCTGACATGTATTCAACCGTGTCAGTCACTTTACCTTTTTCCACTTTAAAATACGGGGTTTCAATAAAACCGTAAGGATTAATTTTGGCGTAACCGGCCAAATGTCCCACCAAACCAATATTCGGTCCTTCTGGAGTTTGAATAGGACAAATTCTGCCATAGTGTGAAGGTTGGACATCTCTAACTTCAAAACCAGCTCTTTCCCTAGTTAAACCACCGGGACCCGTCGCTGACAGCCTTCTTTTATGTTCTAACTCAGCCAAAGGATTTTCGTTATCCATAAACTGAGACATCTGGGAGGCAGTAAAAAATTCTTTAATGACCGCCATAACCGGCCTGGGATTGATAATCTGAGCCGGAGTAATAGTGTAAGGATCCAAAGTAGACATTCTGTCTTTAATAATTCTTTCCATTCTCATTAAGCCCACTCTCATTCTGTTTTGTAAAAGCTCGGTCAAGGTTCTGACTCTTCTATTACCCAAGTGATCAATTTCATCCGGCTTAGAATCGGGTGTGTTATTTAAGCGAATAATTTCCCTGATAACAGCGATAACGTCTTCAGGGTGCAAAACCCGATCTTTAATGGTAATTTTTTCTTCCAGCTTTTCCATTTTGGATTTCTGGCCTTTTTCCGGATTCAATTCAGGCAAACGCTGCCAGGTCTTCCAGCGGCCGACTTTGGATAAGTCATAGCGGCTAAAATTGAAAAACATATTTTCTACTAATTCTCTGGCGGTATCCGGTGTGGCTAAGTCTCCAGGTCTCAACCTTCTATATACCTCTACTACGGCTTCGGCCTGGTTATGAGAAAGATCCTTGGCTAAAGTTTCTTTAATATAGTTTAATTTGGGATCCGTATCTACATCTTTAAAAAGTTCTAAAATGGCTTCGTTTTCATCTTTGCCTTTAACTTGAGGAACGCCAAAAGCTCGCAGTAAGGTAGTGGCTGCGACTTTTCTTTTTCTATCTATTTTAACTCCGATAAAACCAGTGGAGTCCGATTCAAACTCTAACCAAGCTCCCCTGTTAGGAATAATCTTGGCGCCGAAATAATTCTTGCCGCCTGACATTCTAGAACTCATAAAAGCGCCAGGTGATCTGATTAATTGGGCGATAGCCACTCTTTCCACGCCATTAACAATGAAAGTGCCCCGCTCGGTCATCAAAGGAAAATCAGTCAAAAAAACTTCCTGCTCTTTAATTTCCTTAGTTTTTAAATTAACTAACTTAGTTTTAACCCTAAGAGCTGTTTCATAAGAATCGTTATTAATTCTGGCGTCCAAATCATCTTTGTATTTGGGAGTATCTAATTTATAATCCAAAAACCAGAGTTCAAACTCCTTGCCCGTGTAATCTTTAATTGGCGAGGCTTCAGACAAAAGTTCCTTTAAATCCTTATCCCAAAATCTTTTCCAGGAATCCTTTTGGACCTCCAATAAATATGGCAGAGCTAAGGAAACCTTGGATCTGCCGAAATTTTTGATTTTAAGAGATGGCATGGCAACAAATAAAAAGGGCCCTAAATGATATTTATTTTAGGGTTTGATTATTTATTTAGTTTTTTAAAAAAGGGGCTTCAATTGATAAAAAGAAATCAAAAGGGTTGGTAGATATGATTATACCAAACCCTTAAGACTTGTCAAGCGATTTGCAAACCTTGACTACTCTTTGAGCGCTGCTATCTTTTGAGCCACATCTTCATTACCCGGATTTAATTCCAATACTTTTTCAAATTCCTGGATAGCTAAGTCCTTTTTTCCCTGACTAGCATAGACTATAGCCAAGGAATAGTGAGCATTGGAGTGATTAGGCGATAGTAAGATAACATTCTGGAACTGGATAACAGCTTTATCCGCCTGGCCGGCGTTAAAGTAAAGCCTGCCCAGCTGGAAAAGAAGTTCAGTGTTAAGATAGTATGTCGGGAAGAGTGTTTCAAGCTTGGTAATAGCCTCTGAGGCTTTGCCTTCTTTTTCTAGAAGCAAAGCTTCCTGAACCATGGCGTTAACATAATCAGGCTTTTGCTCTAAAGCTCTTTGAAAACTTTCTGTGGCTTTTTCGTTATTATTGGCATTAGCGTAAAGCTTGCCCAATTCAGTGTAGATAACAGGATTGGTAGGCTCTAAGGTAATGGCTGTTTCAAAAGCCTTTACTCCCCAATCCAAAGCGCCACTAGCCATGTCTTTTATCTCTCGATAAATAACTCCTAAGTTTTCCCAGGAAGCCACGCTCTTTGGCGTTAAGGTTGTAGAAACTTTGGCTTGATCAATAGCTGAAGCTACTAATTGCTGAATCGTATTAGTATCCTGTTGAGCAGCGGGTTTAGCCATTTCATTTAAGGCTTCGCTTAAATATCCTCTGGATAAAGCCATGCGGTATTGAGATAAGCCTAAATTACCAATGGCCGCTTTTTCCAATAATTGGTTTCTGGCAACACTGGAATTCATGGCTTGAGCTTTGGCATAATTAACATCAGCCAGATAATATTTAACTCCAAAGAAATCTAAGGCTAAAATACCCAAGCCTACCACAATGACAAGAGTGGAAAAGACTAAAGATATTTCGGGAAACTCCTTAAAAGAAATACTTTTTTCTTTAACCGGACCTTGCCATTTAACTACGGCTAACCCCATAATTAGCCAGAAAAGGAAGGCTAGGGTCGTATTCTGGTAATAGAAGAATTGGCCGATAACCAAAGACAGAAAGACTACAGTAAAGAGTAGACTGCCGGTTTGTTTAGAGATCATAAACCAGGAAATCATTAGGAAAATAGCAATTAAGGCTAAGTACGAGATTAATCCTGCAAATCCCATAGTAGCTAAAACTTCAGAAACATATGATCCTGCCCTATCAAACCTGATCTGCCAAAGCCAAGTAGTATTATTTATTTCTTTGGGTTTTTGCTGAGCAAAATCGTAATAATAAGTGCCGGGACCAGAACCCACGAAAATGTTTTTCACGTTATCAGTAGCTGTATTCACGCCTACCTTCCAGGAGTTAGCCTGATCTAACGTCTGCTCTTGGGGTAAAGTGGCTATCTTAGAATTAGCCCCAAAGATTAAACTCGTGAATTGGAAAGGCAGACAAACGGCCGCCACGATAATAATGGCGATGGGCACTAAAAGCAGATTGACGTTTTCCTTAAAGATCCTTTTCCACAAACTCAAACCCACAAAAAGAATCAAGGTGGCCAAAATCGTAATCCAGGCCGGAGTAAAATCAATAATTACCAATAAGCCAAGGACAGCCACCAGTAAAACATACTTTAAGGCCACTGATTTGTGTCCTTTTTTAGCTGCTAAAAATACCAGGGCAATAGCTAAAAACATAGCTAAACCTTCGAGAGAAGCGGAAGTGGTGTTAAAAACACTAGAAAGCGCTGCCTGACCAGCTAAAAACGGAATCTTTCCCCAAACACCAAAGA
>Ga0265297_10002682_pt1 | contig 35107 bp, 70 predicted proteins | sample Munlanlwell13791_FD_192502 | JGI IMG/M metagenome (GOLD analysis project Ga0265297, IMG submission 192502) | Leachate microbial communities from a municipal landfill in Southern Ontario, Canada - Leachate well 137-91 | ecosystem: Engineered > Solid waste > Landfill > Unclassified | place... | reverse complement strand
TGATAATGATGAAGATGAAAAACCACAGAAGAAAGAAAAATTATCAAAATCAGAAAAGAAGAAATTAAAAATTGAAGAAAGGAAGAAAAAGAAAGAAGAAAGAGAAAAAATTAGAGAAGAGAAAAAAGCTGCAAGAGAAGAAGCAAGAAAAGCTAAGAAAGAAGCAAGAGAAGCAAAGAAAAAAATGAAAAAGAATAAATCAAAAGGAGCTCCTACAGAGAAATTAGAAAAACCAGTAAAAGTCGATAAGAAAGATAAAAAAGCAATGCGTCAAATGGAAATTGCAATAATTCGTGCATTTAATTCTATAAAGGCGGTGCAAAAGAAAGTTGAAAAGGTTTATAAGATATTAGAATCAGTTAAGAAATAGTTTGATTTATTAATAATAGGTTTCATAAATTAACAACCAATTAATTTATCAGTAAAACTCGAATTTACATAGAGTCATCCTATTATTAATTATTTAAAGGAGAATAAATGATACTTTTATTTGAAGGCGTAGATTGTGTAGGAAAAACATCATTAGTAAACGGAATAATTAGTGAACAGACAATTAAAATTAATTATAATGATCATTTTATTCTATTAGAACGTTTAAGAAATATTAACGTAATACCTTCAAATAGAACGTATGAAATAGATAAATTTAGTATCATGACTGAATTAACTTATTTAAAGGCATTACATGATAGAATGAATTTAATACTTGATAGATCATATTTTTCACACTATGTTTATGCATTAACAAGAAGAGGTTATGAATTAAATTTTATTAAAGAAGTAGATAAAGAATTATCATTATTAGATGTAAAATTATTTTTAATAACAGCTGATTTTGATATTTTAAAAAATAGATTAATAAAAGAACATGATGAAATATCATTAAAAAATATTGTAAAAGAAAGTAATTTAATGTTTAGATTATATAATAGATCATTAATAAAAAGTAAATATGTAATAAAAAATAATAATGGTGAAGATTTTAATAATAATATTAATGAAATATTAAGTGTAATTGAAGAATAAGGAGGTTTAGCATGCGTATAGGTTTGAGTTACTGGGGTTTCTTAGGAAACGGCATTGTTGACTCACCAGATGCAGGACGTTTCTATCGTCCTATGTATGTTAAAGCTCTTCTTGACAAAGGACATGAAGTTTATGTAATGCAACAAAATAGAGATGATAATTTTATATTTGATAATAGACTTAATTTTTGTGAAGATTTTCATGGAAAAAGTTTACCGAAATTAGACATTCTTTATTTAGAATGGCGTTGGCCAATTGAAGGAAGAAATATTAATTGTAAAAATCCAAATAATTATACTCCAGATTTAGATAGACAAATCGAGCTAATGGAATATTATCATGATAAGACAGATACTAAAATAATTATACATGATGAAGATAGAAAATTATCATTTGAAGAAGAATTAAAATGGTCAAAAGCGATTATAGCTGATTGGTCATTAATATTAAAATATCAAACTAGAAAAAGAATTCGCATGATGTTTCCTTACGATTATAATAGATTAAATGAAGAATTACCTAGAATTAATTATAATAAGGATCATTTATATTGTTATTTAGGAAATAATTATGAACGTGATAGACAATTTAAAACATATATTGGAGATGTATCAAGATTTTATAATGGAAAAGTACATGTATGGGGAAATTGGACTAAATATCCAGAACAATACTTTAAATTAAGAAGACAATATCCTTATGTAATGTTTCATGACAGAATTGATTGGAATGATGCAATAAAAATAAGAAAACAATTTTGTTGTGAAGTGTATTTATCAAAAGACGAATATTCACAATACGGTTGTTTGAGTCCACGTTATATTGAAAATATACATTTAAAAGTACCGATATTAATGCCGAAAGAATTTTACGGAAGCAAATTATTTGTTAATGATAATATGTTATTGAGTGAAGATAAATATTATATAGTTGCAAAAGTATATGAGTTAAGTCATTTATATGATTTTGAAAGGGCACAATTGATTTATGATCAAACACAAAAGTTTATTGAGCTTAAAAAGTATTTTGATATAAATGTTTTTTGTAATATGTTTGAAAGAATTTATAATAATGAAAAAATAGTAGATAATGATATTGAGATAGGAGCATAAAATGGATATTGATAATAGTGTTCTAACAATTAATACATATTTTAAAAATGATGCGTGTTTGTTATATAGAAAAGAAAGAAAGAAATTATTTAACGGATTGGGGTATCTTAGTTTATCAATGACTTTAGAATACGCAATGCAAAGAAGAAAATATAATTAAGAAGAGGATAAAATGAGAATAGTTAATAATGTACAAGATGCATGGATTCAAATTTTATATGATTTAAAAAATGTTTATGATAATAAAATAGAATCTAGAATAGGCGAGTGTAAAGAGATAATTAACTATTCTATTCGTATTGAAAATCCAATTGATAGATTAATTATGATTCCTGAAAGAAAAATGAATTATGCATACAATTTTGCAGAGTTCTGTTGGATAATGAGTGGCGATAATGGAATTAATATATTAGAAAAATTTAATAAACGCATGGCTTCATACAGTGATAATGGAGTGACATTAAACGGAGCTTATGGATCAAGATTATTAGATTATTGGGGTCAAATATTATATAAATTAAAAAATGAAAAAAATAGTAGACAACTTGTGATGCCGATTTTTAATGGTCAAGATTTGAAAATTACAACTAAAGATACACCATGTACCATATCGTTTCAATTTATTGAACGTAACAATTATTTGAATATGATAGTAAACATGCGATCGAATGATGCTTGGTTAGGATTCCCTTACGACGCATTTACCTTTACTGCTATCCAAGAATTATTAGCATTAACTGCAGGACTCAAAGTTGGTAAATATTATCATAATTCAGGATCTATGCATTTATATTCGAATAATTATGAAGACGCAAATGAAATATTGAAACAAAAAATGGAGTATAGTATTAAGGATAGATTTGTTATTTTAATGGACAGTACATTGACTGTAGAAAAAATAAAAGAATTTTGGTACGGATTAATTAAATACGATGATTATGATGCGAAAGATTTTTATTCTATAAGAGCGTCGGTAATTGATTTAATTAATGATGATACAGTATCAGATTTTGAAAAAATGATGAAAATAATAATGATTGAATATCGCAATAGAAAAATAAATAACTTTTTTCAATATGAATTTAATGATGATTTTGGATTTAATAATAAATTAAATAAGATACATTCATTAATGGAGAATTTTTTAAAAAAAGAATATAAAATATGATAAATCATAAAGGTAAAAATAATCCAATGTACGGTAAAACTCATTCTGAAGAAACAAAAAGAAAATTATCTGAAGCAAATAAAGGTTATGTTCATACAAAAGAACGTAATAAAAAAATATCTAAGGCGAATAATGGTAAAAAGAATGGAATGTATGGTCGTGTTGGACCAAATAAAGGTAAACATTTATCTGAAGAAACTAAATTAAAAATATCAATCGCGCACAAAGGTTTACCAAGTAAATTAAAAGGAAGACGCCGTTCAAAAATAACGAAATTAAAAATGTCAAAGGCATTACATAAGCATCATTTTGATTTAAATAAACAAAACAATAAACAAACAAATATCGCATTATTTACTAACGGTAATCATCAGAATTTTCATAGATTTGCATATCATTATTTATTAGAGAAATTTGGAATAAAAGAGATAATGAAATATTACGAATGGTTTAAAATTAATAGAGAAAAGAAAGAAGACTAAATAATGGAAGAAAAAAAATACATACTACAATTGCATAATCACACAGACTCATCGGTACTTGATGGGCTTTTTTGTGTTGATAAATGGCTTTCAAAAGCTAAATTATTAGAACTTCCAGCATTAGCAATAACAGATCATGGAAATATGGGGTCTATTTTTCAATTAATTGATAAGGCAAAAAATTACGGAATCAAACCTATTGCAGGACTTGAAGCTTATTTAGTTAATGATTTAACATTTAAAAAACATAAAGAAACAAAATACCACATTACACTACTTGCAAAAAACGACATAGGACTTTATAATTTAATTACTCTAAATAACATTGCACACATTGAAGGATTCTATAAAAAACCACGTATAGATTTTAAACACCTTTTAAAATATCAGGAAGGTATTATAATATTATCAGGTTGTATTAGAGGAGTAATTCAACAAGCAATTGCAAATGAAAAAGATGCAATAAAAGTAGCACAATTTTTAAAGAACAATTTTGATAATGTTTATGGTGAAATAATGTTTTTAGATTTAGATATTTTAAAGGAAAAATTAACTTGGAAAACATGTGAGATATGTAAAAAAGTAGGACTTCCAATAGTTATAACTAACGACTGTCATTATCTTGATCGAGAAGATTATTTATTACAAACAATACTGTTAAAAATAAAAGCTAAAGTAAAGATAGATGAAAAGTCGTTTAAAATGAGTACAGGAGACTTATGGTTTAAATCATACGATGAAATATATGAATCATACAACAAACATTATTCTAGAAACATTAGTAAACAAATATTTAGTGAAGCGGTAAACAATACAAATAACATTGCTAATTTAGTTGAAGAATATACATTCGATCGTTCATATAAGTTTCCAGATTTAGATCTTAAGAATTTTGAAGATTATAATGAATTTATAGATTGGATAAATAAATGAAAAATGATAGCAATTATTATTTACTTTTTAAATGTGTTAAAGCATTAAGAAGTAAAGGATTAAATAATGATAAAATATACCGTTCACGTTTATTATATGAATGGAATATTATCAAACAATTAGATCTTTCAAAATATTTCTTAATATTATATGATATTATAAAATATGCTAAAGATAATAGCATATTAGTTGCAGACGGTAGAGGATCAGCAGCAGGATCATTAGTATGTTATTTATTAAGTATAACAAATATTGATCCAATTAAATTTGATTTAATGTTTGAAAGATTTTTAAATTTAGGTAGGAAAGAATTACCAGATATAGATACTGATTTTGATGCAGATAAAAGAGACCTGGTAATTAATTATGCTAAAGAAAAATACGGCAAAGATAATGTAATAAATGTAGGAACGTTAGGAATGATGAAGTTTAAATCAGCATTAAAGAATATATGTAATGTTTATAAATATAATTTTCATGAAATTAATGAGATCACTAAAGATATTCCAGATGAAGATGACGAAAGTAAATTTGATATTAAAAATTATGGTAGTTTAAATAAGTTCTATAATGATAATGATAGAAATAGAAAAATAGTAGATATGGCATTAAAATTACGAGGTAGTATTCATCATATCGGAATTCATCCAGCAGGAGTGTTATTAATTTCAGATAGTTGTAGAAATAAATTACCACTAATAAGATATAAAGATCAAATAATAACTAATTGGTCAGAAGGTATTTATAGAAAAGAATTAACTCAAATAGGTTATTCTAAATATGATATATTAGGATTAAATACATTATCAATAATACAGGAGATATTAAATATATTAGGAAGAAAAAATAAGTTCTTTTATGATTTATATGATAAAAATGGAGATGACGATAAGGTATATAAAGCTTTTAGAAAAGGAGACACATTAGGTATATTTCAATTTGCAGAAGATCAAGCAAAAAGTATGCTTAAAGAAATAAGACCTACAACGTTTGAACATTTAACCGCGATCAATGCAATAAATAGACCAGGTTGTTTAATAAATAAAGTAGACAAATTATATGCTCAATATAAAAATGATAAAATAGAAAAAAATGTAGTGCATGAAAAGGTATATGAAATATTAAAAGATACTTACGGACTTCTTATTTATCAAGAACAATATTTAAAACTAGCAAATCAACTTGGGCATTTTACTATGGAAGAAGCAGATAAACTTAGAAAAGTAATTAGTAAAGCTACACAGGAAGATAAATCAAGTGGAAAAATAGATACTGAAAGACTTAAAATGAAAGAGAAGTTTGTTGAAAAAGTAAGTAAAGAAATACCATTAGAAGCAGCGAATAAATTATGGACAATGATCGCTAATAGTGCAAGTTATTCTTTTAATAAATCACATAGTGCAGCTTATGCAATGTTAGCATACAAATCAATGTGGTTTAAAGTATATTATCCAACAGAATTCTATTTAGCAAATATAAGGCATTTATCATCAGATAGAATTAAGTTGTTTTATGATGAAATGAAAAATAGAGGTATTAAAATACTTCCGATTAATATTAATAAAAGTAGAGAATCATTTAGTATAGAAGGAACAGATATACGTTATGGATTTTCAAATATTAAATATTTATCATTAGATTCTGCAAAAGAAATAATTCAAGGACAACCATATAAATCATTTGAAGATCTAATGAAAAGAGTTAAATTAAATAAGAGAGTTGTAATAGCGCTTATTAAAGCTAATGCATTTAAAGATATGATATCTCAAAAAGATGCATTTGAAATGTATTGGAAATATAGAAGATTTAAAGAAGAATGTCCATATAAAGGAATGAATGATTTTGATACGTTAATGTTTGAAAGAGAGATTTATGCCTATATCTTATCTGATAGCATATTTAATGACTATATTAAGTCTTTGGCTAACATCCAAGTGCATTCTATACATGATATTATAGGCTCAAAAATGAAAGATGTAAACTCATATATATTCATAGATGATATGCATCTTGGGCAAACCAAGAATAGAAATACGATGGTTTTTTTCAAGGTCTGGGATATGACAAGTTCAACGAGTATGGTATGTTGGGCTGGAGAGTATTATAAAAATAGAAACGTTATAGATTCAATTAAACCCGGTAATCTCGTTTATTGTAAAGTTAAATACAATAATTATAACGGAAGATCAAATTTAATTTTAGGTGATAGGATAAAAATAATTAAGTGAAAATAAATGAAAATAGACGTTTACAGAAATGAAAAACTATGATATTATTATATTAGAAGATAGTATAGTGGTTAATCTAATATAAGGAGTATCAATGTTAGAATATTATTCTAAAGAAAGAAGAAAATATCCAGAACACTTTAAATTAATATTGAGTAAAGATCAATCAATAAAGATATTTAATAAATTGAATAGGCATTTTAAATTAAATTCGACATTAAAATTTAAATCTTTTCATCATATTGAAAGAGGAATAGCATATAGTTGGAGTGGAGTAATTAAAATTGCAAATAAAGGATCAACATTAGGAGTAATATGTCATGAATTAGGGCATATTAGATGTTATAGAAAATATAATGCGCGCGGTCATAATAAGTTTCATATTAAAGCATCAAAACCAATATTTAAATATGCAAGAAAATTTATTAAAATTGATAATATTATTGAAGAAGAATTAAGAGGAAATGATTATTATTAAGGAGTAATAATGAAATTAATAAAAAGTACCACAGAAATAAAAGACATTAATATAGAATATTCTACTAATGGAATTAAAATATTTAAAATAGAATTTGATATCCCAGACGGTTATTGTATTTACGGTCATGTATGCGGAGACAATAAAACATTTATATGTAAGGGCGCTAATACAGTATATTATTGGAAAACATTAAAAAGAGCAATTCAGGCGATTAAAAGATTTACGTATAATTATAAATGGGGTTTTGGAATTAATTTTAAATTTGAAGATTTGGATAGTTAAATAGAGGAGATAAAATGAGAACATTAGATTGTAAAAGGTTTAGTAAATGGTTAGAAGATAAATATAATATTACTCCTGCAGATGCAGGTCAATTAAACGATAAGGTATATGAAAAATATATAGTAGAATTCTTAAATAGGAGCAAATAATGTCAAAAGAACAGTTGTATATTTGTAATCATAAGAATGGCGGTTTAGATTGTCATAGTGCAGAATGTCAACATAATACTCCGCATAAACAACAACCGTTATGTAATCATAATGATATCTGCGGACCGTGTCATCAATATTTTAAAGAAACAGTTATAAAAATTAACGCGAAGATATGTGGTTATGTAGGGATAGCATTGATAGCATTAGCGTATTTTTTGCTTAATTTTAAAATCGTCGAAATAAATAGTTATGAATATCAAATATGTAATTTATTAGCAGGAATATTATTGTATATTAACGCAATTGGGAATAAGCCGTTTATGTTATTAGAAGTGTTTTGGAGTATAGTTGCAATATATCAAATAATTAGAATGGCGGTAAATTAAATGATGGATTTATTAGTTTGGATTATATGGAATAAATTGATGGATTTAGTAGCATTAATGGCATTAATAGCGTTAATATTGATAATGTTTGTAGCGACAATTGCGATAATTGTGTTTACATTTAAATATATTAATAAAAAGAATTAATTCTTTGGAGGAAATACTAATGAAATGGCTAAATGAAATGATAAACTACAGCAATATGTTTAGAGATTTAGTAATTGATATATTTAATTTAGTCATTGAAGACTTATGTGAGAAATCGCGAGCTGCGAAGTGTTTTATAACAGGTCACAGATTAGATCCTCATAAAGAAACAATTACTGTAGAATATAATGAAACAAATATCGACGATTATCAATGTAAAAATTGTGGAAAAATAGTTAAAAATAGTTATGCAGAAATTTATATTAACTCACAAAATATCTTAACCAGAATTTTAGTTCAAATAAAAATATTTAATAAATACTACAAGGCAACGATGAAAGTTTTATCAGAAAAAATTAAGAAAAATAACGAAGTTATTGTCAATAAAGTTGAAGAAAAAGTTGAAGAGTCAATAGAAGATTTATTGAAAAGATTTGCAAATCCAAATTGTACAAAAAGAAATTGTCATGGCAGAGGTTATGTAGGATTATTTAAAAATTATTTAATTAAAAAAGACGGTTTAAAATATGTACCTTGTGTTTGCTTTATTAAAAATTATAATAAACATCAAGAAGAAGAGAGAGCTAAAGAAAGAAAAAGACTAATTGAGGAAAAGAATGCTAAGATTAGGGTTAGGTCTACCAAGTAGAATATATAATTAATATTTAAATAATTGTTTCTAGCCCTAGCAAAGATTAATATATATACTAGTACCACTAGCCAAGACATAGCAAGAACTAGCAAAGAACTAGCCAAGACTCAACAAGAACTATCCCAGATTCATCCTAGACTATAAAGACTAACAAGATTATAAAGTACTAATAAGTTAAATAAGAATACATGATACCCTATCGGGAGAAGACACAATGAAACAAACGAAAAAGCAAGATAAAATAAAAAATAATAAATCACATCAAGATGTAGAAGACATAGTAAGAGTAATAAAGAAACAGATTAACACACACGTAGGATCAGGAAAAGAAATAGCAAGTGAAGAAATGAGAATAAGGAAAGCAATTTGTAAATCGTGTGAAATTAAAATGAATGCATGTAGAAATGTTAAGTTAGGACTAATTAGTGTATGCGCAATAAACAATATTAAATATCGGTTAGAAGTAATAAGGAGTCATTATAGAGAAATTAAAAGGAGAGAAGACTAATGAAGAATTTAACTAGCAAAGAAGTTAACGCGGTAAGCAAATTAAGATTAAAATTTACTGACGGGTTTGATTCGTTATTTGAAAATTACACTAACGGTCAAGTATTAGACGTAATTAGATATTGCAAAAGACTAAGTTTAAAATCAAAGAAACGCGATGAAGTAGAATATAATAAAAAGAATCTTTGTAAGACATGCGTAAATCAATTATGTGGTCATGCTAATGAAGATTTTAAATATGTAACTGACTGCACAAGTTATATAAAACCAATAAAAGAAAAATCATCTATTGCTTCAAGTGAATCATTTAGAGATTTTTTAAATAGAATTAAAAGTGAATCATTTAGTGATTTTTTAAATAGAATTCTTGATAAATATGAAGAAAAAGAAAAAGAGAAAGCAAAACGCTTCAAAGAAATTGTAAATTCTAATACGACAATTGTGAAAACCAAATCTAAATCAATACTAATTCCAGACTCAAAAGATCCATCAGGTTATTCAAATGAAGAAATAAATAAAATACTCAAAGATAACAATTTAAATTTAGAAGAGTTTTGGCCGGCATTTGGAATTTGTACATGTTTAATAACAACTAAAGGCGAATATAGATATTATAAATGTGATGTAGAACGTGCATTATATAAAATGGGAAGTAAATTAGGAAAGGATCATTTATGGGATTAAAAGAATTAATTAAAATAATTAAACTTTATAAAAACGGCGAATGGATTATAGACTTCCAAGATGTAGGTTGTATGCACAGTTATGTAGACAACATGAGAAAAATGGAGCCTAATGCGAAGTATGAAGGTTATGTAGACGGCAAATTAACATACACTTATAGAACACAAAATGAAATAGAAAGTGATAGCAAAGTTGAAGAAAAAGTTAAGGAAGAATATGCATATATCGGATTTATGGTAAAAGTAGACTCATTGCAAAGATTCATTGATGTATTAAAAGAACAATTTAGCATGGTAATAACTAAAGATACAATTAAAGGTTTAAAAAGAATCAATGTAAAGATCGATGAGACAAAGAATTAAGGAGAATAAACAATGTATAAGTATAAATTTAATATGCATTTTAAAATAAGTGAAAATAGCACAATTAAGACTGCGATATTAAAAGCAACGAATTTTGAAAGTGCGAAAGAAAAATTAAAAGAAGCTGTAAAAGAAGCAAGAGACATATTTTTAATTGGAATAGAGGAGATATAACGGATTTTATATCAGGAATGATAGCAGGAATAATGTTAGAATATTTAATTAAAAGAATAATTAAAATAATAAAAGAACCTGCAGAAATAATAGAAATGTATATTAATGATGAGGTGTAATAATGGAATATTTAAACGTGATAAAAAACATGATTAGTAAATTAAAAAGTTTCTTTATAAAGAAAAAAAGAACTGACACTGAAGAATTATTACACAATACCTTATTGTTTCATGCAAAAATTTATCAATTAAAGAGAAAAAGATTAAGTAGAGTAGATGCGACAAAACAAGCATTTATAGAAAAACTTAATGAAGACTAGAAAGGACAAATCATGTTAAAATTATTTGATCCGATATTTCAGAAAAATTATTATTTCTTGTATACTAAGACGTATCAAGAATATAAAGATATATTGAAAAATGAATTTAATAAAGACACTGAATTAGACGAAGAATGCTTTGGCGAAACTGAAATGGTTAAAAAAGATGGAGTTACAGGTGTATTAATTTGGGTAAAGAAAACAGATAATAAATATAATGATAATAATAGTATAGGACATGAAATACATCATGCAGTTGTAGATATGCTAGAATATTGTGGAATAGAACAATGTGAAGCAACAGATGAAGTATACGCGTATGTATGTGGGTGGTTGATAGCTGAAATTATGCAAGATATTAATAAATTAGAATTTGAAATTTGGTATAAAAATTTAAAGAAAGGAGATTAAATGCCATCAGTTCAAATAGTTAGATTAAGAATTAATAGTTATGAAGATAGAAATAATATGGTGTTAGCATTAGCAAACGCAGGATATAAAGTATGGATTCTAAAGAAAGAAGATACATTAATCGGAAATAATTATTTTGTTTGTTATGAGTATATTGAAAAGTAATTTTAAATACAACTAGACGAGGGTATTAGAATGAAATGCACGGAATGCAAAACAGAAATGATTGAAATTAGCGCAGACTTTTATCAATGTCCAGCATGCGGTGAAGAAAGGATGGATGATTCAGACATTGTTGAAAAACTTACAGGAAAGAAAGCAAAGAAATTTAATAAAGGAATAAAGAAATTTAAAAATCGTTGGAATGAATTTAATAAAAAAGATAATCCAAGACGTCATAATCAATTTCGTAAATCAAAGGAATGGGAGAAGAGTTAATGAGAATAGAATTTGAGAGATATTGGGGATTTGATTCTAAATATGATATTAGAATAATGAAAAATAATGATCATATATTTATATTAAGGATTTGTTTAGGTTATTTTAGATTTTATATAAATTTAATTAAGTGAAAATAATTGAAAATATACGTTTACAGAAATGAAAAACTATGTTATTATTATATTAGAAGATAGTATAGTAGTTAATCTAATATAAGGAAAAGAAAATGAGTTTAGTAGAAATTTTGGTAAGTAAATACACAGTTCATATAAGAAATGAAGGTGATTTGTTAATATTAACTAAAGAAGAAGCAAAGCAATTAAAGAAGTTATTAAATAAAGAATTGTTATAGGAGAATTAAATGGGCAATATTCATCCCATGGGAGCTTTAGGATGTGATCAACAAAAGATAGAAGAATTATACAATGATAATAATTATGTTGCTGAAAAGAAGTTTGACGGATCAAGGTACGTATTATCATTTATAAATAAAAAAGCAACACTTACTTCAAGATGTGAATCAGTTAAAGGCGGAATGGTAGACAAAACAAAAAATGTACCACAAATAATAAAAGAAGTATTGCAATTAGATGATGTGATTTTAGATGGTGAAATAGATTTAAAAGAAGAACGTAATTTTAGTAAAGTTCAAGGAATTATGGGAAGTCTTCCTGAAAGAGCACTCGAAATTCAAAAAGATAAGAATAAAACTTTATATTATAAATGTTTTGACATATTAAGTTATAGAGGATACAATTTAAAAGAAAGACCATTAAAAGAACGTAGAAAGATATTAGAATTGATCTTTAGGTCACATAAATATAAGTTTAACTATATTATATTAGTAGACCAAATAAGTGATCCCAAAGGTAAACGTGAGTTATTTGGGAATGAAATAGACAAAGGTAGTGAAGGCATTATACTTAAAAATATTAATAGTATATATGTAGCAGGAGAAGATAAGACGGAAAGACCGCGAAATACTTGGTACAAAGTTAAATTATTAAATACTTATGATGGAATAGTTACAGGTTATAATATCGGTACAGGTAAATATTCTAAAACTGTAGGATCATTAATCGTAAAACAATATAAAGACGGAAAACTAATAGAAGTCGCAAACGTAGGTGGAATGAATGATAAATTAAGAGATGAATTTAAAAAGAAAATAGATAATGGAGAACAATTTATAATCGAGTTTAAAGCACAAGAGCCCGAAGGAGAGAATAGGTATCGTCATCCGAGATTTAAAAGAATTAGATTAGATAAAAATAAAAAAGAATGTGTTTATGGGCAAAAATAAGGAGTTAATGTGGAACCATTTATTTTTATTCAAAGTAAAAAAATAATAATAAGTTATCGAACACATTATTACATGGAATTTAAAGACTGGTTATTTCAATTAGATTTATCACATGAACATTATGCATATATTAGAATATTAGGTTTAACGTTTCTCTATATAGGAGAATAATATGAAGGACAAAGATTTTAAATGTATGTTTGAAACAGAAATTAAAAAAGGTATATTTGTTTGTAGTGCGCTGTGCTGTCATAATAATAAACAATGTAAAGCCAAAGATGAAAACGGTAATATAAAATTTATTAATATTGATTCATTTGGAAATTAAATGGAAATTATAATTAATATGAAAGATATGTTAATATTTATGCATAAGGCATACGCTCCAGAATTTTGGTATGTATTTTATGGATTATTTATAATTATACTAATCGGATTAATTTTATTATATAAATTTATGTTTAAAATATAGGAGGAAAAATGTCAGATCAAGCGAAAGTAATATTAAACGATGATAAAAATTTAATTAGTGTTAAATTAAAATTACCAAATAAAATTGTAGAAGGAATTGTAAATAAAGAAGAATTAGAGTATGACACTGAAGATCCACGAAGTATAAATGTTGCTGCGGTTAAGATACCAGATTATTTTTCTAGATTTGCTACAATGCTTCATGTTGCTAAATCAATTAAAGCAAAAATTGAAATTGAACGTGATAAATGGTATGCTGAAACTAGAAAATCAGTTGCGAACGCATTAATAGAATCACGTAAAGATGAAAAGTCTAAGGCTCCAACGAAAGATGACATAGACTCTGAAATAAGAACTAAGTATGCAGATGAATACGATAATTATGAAGAACGTTTATTATCAATTGAAAATAAAATTGGAATATTATCAGTTGCCGTAGAGACAATTAGAATGAAAAAGGAATTACTTAAATCAGTTGCTGATCTTGTTGCGACAATGATAAATCATGATCTATTTTCATTAAAAAATAAATTTAAAAAAGAACAATGAGAAAAAAATGAATGAATTGTTATTCCTTATATCATTTACTAAACAAGATATTATAAACGGATCAACATTAGCTTTAGTAATAATTGTTATCGGTATGGGATTAAGTTATATGCATGATCAAATTTCACCAACTAAAGGTTTAGTTGATGATTTAAAAAAGATTAGAAAGGAATAAATATGACTACAGAAATGATGAGCATAGATGAATTAATAGTTAGATTAGATGAAAAGAAAAATGTTTTAGCTCAATCTCAATCTTCAGCAGTAACGATGGCACATATTATAGGAATATGTGATGACATTATAGCAACATTATGGCTATTAAAAGAAAATAAAAAGATCGGTTTTTGTCAAGATCCGCAAGATGTAGAAAATAAAAATACTAAAGAGGAAACAAGTGCGTAAAGTAATCTATACATTTTTAATAGGATTAGTATTAGGAATAGTTGGTGGTTTCTATATATCAAATAAAACAAAACCAAACATTTATATACCTACGGCGACTAAAGAGTATGTTAATGGAAAAGAAATAACGAAATATATATACACGAAAATCGATTCTAATGAAATAATTAAGAAAAATGTAAGTGATGAAATTAAACAAGATATTAAAATGATAGGAAAACAAGAACCTATAATTAAAGCATTATATCCTAAAATGTATTATACCGGAAAACCAGGGTTAGGAGTTTCATTAATTAAAATATATGTTATAGATTTAGATGCGTTCTTAACATATTATAAAGATAATAAAATAAATATATATAGTAATTTCGGATTGTCATATCATTTACCATATAAAAGATTATCGAACACATCAATCGGAATATGTATCGAAAACAATCTAATGAGTATTAGTGAACAAAATTATAGACTATATTTAGCGATAAATTTCTAATATGAAAATATTAAGTATAAACCATTGGGTTGCAGCAGTTCATTTGTGGTTAAGAGCGCTATTCGGTAAAGCAAATAAATGTGAAAGCAAAAAGTGTAACGGTAAATGCCATACATATAATTGGGCAAAAATTAAAGGAAAAGAATACGATTTTAAAAGAAAAAACTTTAAAATGTTATGCGTAAGTTGTCACAGAAAATATGACATGACTGATGAATATAGAAAAAACATGTCAGAATCTTTAAAAAACAGATCATTAAAAGATAAAATAAAAAGTTCTAATAAAATGCGAATTATTATGATTGAAAGATGGAAAAACGATGAATATAAAAATAGAGTTAGTGATGCAATAAGTGATGGTAAAAAAGGTATTAAATTTACTGAAGAGCATAAAGATAATTTATCAAAAAATAGTTACATAAAAAAACATGGTATCTCCGAAGAAACAAAGAAAAAATTATCTAAAATACAGAAAACAAAGCGTTATTCAAAACAATCAAAATTAAAAATGTCAAAAGTAAGAAAAAAATATTGGAGAAAGTACCGGAAAAATAAATTTCTAAGAGGTGTAATATGCCAGAAAAATATTATTGTCAAGAATGTGGCGAAGAATTAGAAGAAATAGATGGAGAATTAACATGTAGAAACGCACAATGTAGAATGTATAATATGGAAGTAGCGGATGCAGAAGCGGATAATGATTAATGTATAAAATAAATAGAACGGTTGCATGCATAATATATTATAATGAAATACAAAATATAGAGAGATGTCTAAAGTCTATTAATAATAAATTTGATTATATTATTGCAATAGATGGTGCTTATAAAGAATTTCCGCATGATAATTTTTTATCTACTGACGGATCAACAGAAATGGCAAAAAGATATTGTTCAAGAGTAATTATACCAGAAAGAGAATGGAAAGATGAGATAGAAAAACGTAATGAATACATGAAGCAATTATGTTATGGAGATTTTGTAGTAATTATAGATGCTGATGAAGAAATGATAAACAATATAGATTTAAATGAAATAAGAGATTTAGGTGATGAATTAAATAATGATTATTTTTATGATATTAAATTAGTAAGAAATGATAATGTTCCTCCGTATCATATATATCGTGCATTTAAATATTTAAACGGAATGAATTATTTTGGCACACATCATGCGTTATTTTTAAATAGAGAATATGAAGGAGATTTTTATTTAACTAATAAATTTAAACATAAACGGATAGAATCATTTTATTTTAAGCATTATCAAGATCAAAGAGATATAAAGAGAGTTCAAGACAAAGGAACGTATTATAGAAAATTATGGGAACAAGAAAAAGATTTTAGATTAAAATTTGGATTGTGAGGACATTAATAAATGAGTAGAAAATATACTGTAAAAGATTTTGATAATCCTTTAATATTTAAAAAAGATAATAACGCAAAAGAAACTAATCCTAAACAAGCTATAGGAAGTAATAAAATTCCAATGCATTTATGGCCAAATACTGCAACGGTTTATGGAGCTGTTGCAATGTTAGAAGGTTTAACAAAATATGGAAGATCAAATTATAGAAAAGCAGGAGTTAAAATATCAACATATTATGATGCATTAAGAAGGCACATTGATTCATATTTTGAAGGTGAAGATATTGATCCAGATTCAGGACTTCCACATTTAGCAAAAGCTTTAGCATGTGTAGCAATTTTAATTGATGCAACAGTTACAAATAAAATAACAGATGACAGAATGTATTATGATATAATTGATGGTTATAAACAAGCGATTAAAGAAATGACTCCTCATGTTAAAAGATTAAAAGAATTATATAAAGATAAAAATCCAAAACATTGGACAATAAAAGATAAACAAATAAAGTATACAAAAATAAAAAGAAATAATGTTAAAAGAGTTCGAATATTTAGTGATGATTGTATTTAGTTATAAATAATTATAGGAGGAAGAAAATGCCAGACAAAAAGAAGCTGAAGCTTTATCTCGCGTATCCGATGGAGTTTCGTAAAAGATTTGACGATGATTATTGGGATAAGATTGCCGCTCAATTAACTAAAGCAGGATTTGATGTATTTAATCCTTGCGGTGAAGAAGCTAATAAGACAGGAATGGAATTTTGTAAAGTAAGGGATCTTATTAGAAAAATGAAACCAAGGATCACATTTGATAATGATGCAAAACAAGCTTTAGTTGATTTAAACGATAAAATATGGGATGTTGATTTAAAAGCAATTGACGCAGCTGATATATTATTAGTTTATTATGATATAGGGATTGTTTCAGATGGTACAAGACGTGAAATGTATAGAATGATTGACAAAGGTGGTATTATATATTTAGTATGTCCACATAAATTTGAAATGATCTCAACAGTTATACTAGCAAGTATTATAAAATATCCTGAAAATAAATTGTTCCATAAAATGGAATATGCAGTAGAAGCATTAATTAAAAGATTTAGTAAATAATATAAAATTATATTAATATTAAAAGGAGGAAGTAGATAATGGATAACAAGAAGAAGTGGTCAGACGGAACAGTTAAACCAGCAGGAGAAGGGAAGTCATTACAATTTAGGGTATTAAAAATCGTTACGGGAAAAAAATACATTGTTAGATTAACTGAAGATAATTATGAACAAGGGTGGATTCATTGGATAGAAGGAGTTGACAAAGATGGTAATATAGCAACACGTAGAGTAGTATGTTTAGGAAAAGATAAATGTCCAGTTTGTCAAGTAATGAAATTGATTCCTGATGAAACAAAGAAATGGAAAGCAAAGCATGTTTTCTTTATGAATATTATAGATAGAGAACACCAAAAAGAAAATGGAAAAACTAGAGTTCATTTATTGCAATGTGGATCAATGCTATATAATGATATAGCGGCAATAATTGAAAAATATGGGATGCCAACAACATACGATATAGAAATTAAAAGGACAGGAACGACTTGGGAAACAACGAAATATAAAGCAATGTTAGATGAAAAATATCCTTTAACTGAAAAGGAATTAAAAAGGATAGCAAGACCTCCAGAAGAAGGTGGTAATTATAATCTTCTAGAACAAGTTGCTAAGAAAGATGTTGATGAAATATTAACATGTATGAGAAAGAGACACAAGAAATTATTAAAAGAAACCATTGAATCTGATAATAGTGATAATGACAAAGACGCAGATGAAAAAAACAACAAGGATGATGATTAATTTATGAATCAATTATTAATTGATATAATAGTTGTTCTCGCAGGGTTAATAGATAATTTAAAATATTTTCTTCAATCTAAAACAATGGAAGAAGAATGTAGTGTTAAAGGTGTTAGTAAATCATTCCTGATTATTAGTATTGTAGTTCGTGCAATAATATTAATATATTCAATTTATATTAAAAATATTGCATTTATAATAGTTTATATAACGGGAATGTTTGCGGTACTGCATTGTCATAATCAATATTTAAAAATATGCAAAAGAAATAAAAATAGAAAGAGCATTAGTTGGGAGGAGATTTTAAAATGAATAAAGAAAAGGCAGTAGATAATTTAATAAATGATATAGAAAAACAATATGGTAATGGAACTATAATGTCATTAGATTATAGTAAGCAAGCAGATTTTAATGATGGAGTAATTTCGACAGGATGTTTTAGTATAGATAAAATTACTGGAATAGGTGGAATTCCTAGAGGTAGAATTGTTGAATTATATGGTGGAGAATCAAGTGGTAAAACAACATTATCATTACATTTAACTGTTAATGCACAAAAAGAAGGTGGTGTTGTAGCATATATAGACACTGAGAATGCGTTAGATGTAAAGTATGCACAAAATTTAGGTGTTGATTTAGATCCACATAAATTCTTATTAAGTCAACCTGAAGGTGCCGAAGAAGCGCTTAATTTAATGATCAAATATGTAGAATCAAAAATTGTAGATTTGGTGATTATAGATTCTGTTGCAGGACTTACGCCTAATGCGGAACTTGAAAACGAGATGGAAAAAGAAACAATGGGTTTGCAAGCAAGAATTATAGGAAGAGCAATGAGGAAAGTAAAGAGTGCTGCAAAGAAAAATAAGGTTGCAATAGTTCTTATTAATCAGACTCGTGACAAAATCGGGGTCATGTTCGGAGACAAGACGGATACGCCTGGTGGAAAATCCATTAAGTTCTTCGCAAGTATGAGAATCCAAATCGGGAGACTTTCTACAATTCGCAAATCTGGAGGAGCAACAGGAAATATAGTAAAGGTAACTATTAAAAAGAACAAGTGTGCGGCTCCATTCGGTATGACTGAATTCAAAATCTTATATGGTAAAGGAATACAATTCACAGAGGATATTATAAATTTTTTATTAATCAACAAATTAATCCAGAAAAAAGGTGAACAATTAACATTCTTAAATAAAAAATTTAAAGATGAAGAAGAATTTGGTAATTTAATGAAATCAAATAAAAAGTTCAATGATATAGTTTATAAAGCGGCGAAGATGGTGAAATAATATGAATAACGATATTCTAATATTCACCGATCCCCATGTGGGCGAGCACGATAAATTTTACACAAATGGCATGAATTTAAAACTTCATGATATAATGAAATCGTGTAATTTTATCGTCGACTACGCGAGTGAACATAAGATTAAGGATATAATTATTATCGGCGATATTTTTAAAACACGCCACCCAAGTATAAATGAAATGTCGTTATTTAATGAGCTCATAACTAAATATGATATAAGATTCCATATAGTGCTAGGGAACCATGATTACATCAATGAACAATTAAACACATTAACACCATTAGTTAAATTGGGACTTAAGAATGTATTTATATATGATACATTACAACAACTAAACATTAGTAGTTCCAAGGTACTCGCAATTCCTTATAATGAAGGAAATAATACTAATAGTATCAGAAAGATATCGCAAGAATATGATTTAATTTGCGGGCATATAGGGCTTAATTGCCTTCAAAGTTTTAAAAAATCAAACTCATTTGAAGACTATTTTAGATGTGATCCTAAAAGTAAAAAACAGCTTATACTTTTAGGACATTACCATAATTATATAGAAGTTAATAGAAATTGTTATTTCATCGGAGACATAGTACAACTCACATTTGCAGAAGCAAGTCAAAAGAAATATTTTTGTATTTATAATAAAGGAGACTACAAATTTATTGAAATACCTACAAGACAACTTATAGAAATAAACATTAAAGATAACTTAACACTTCAAAAAATAAACATTCCAGAAAGATCAATCGTTAAATTTGTATGCACGATTAAAATAGATAGAGCAGTCATCATAGATTATTGCATTAAAAATAAGTTATATTTGCACAGTATTATATTTAAAGATGCAAACGAAACAGATGAATTTTTTAAACAAGAAGAAATTAAGATGAAAAGCAATAATGCATTACTTAAAGATTATTTGTCAAGCATAAACAAATTACCATATTTAAACACATGTCAAAAATTAATAGACACTAAGGAATAAGGATGAAATTACTTAAATTAGTAATTAAAAATTTTCTTTCACATGATATTACTCAAATTAATTTTAGCGATTATAAGATACTTATATTAAGCGGACTTAATGGAGTAGGAAAGTCTAGCATTTTTGAAGCGATAAATTGGTGTTTATTTGGAAAATGTAGAGTAGATACTAATAAATTAAGGAATACAAATGATGTAAGAAATCTAGATAAAAAAGTTTATGTAAGTTTAAAATTTGAGTTTAATAATAAAATATATAAGATCGCAAGGACATTAACTGGAAGTCAAGATATTACAATATATGAAAATGAAAAAGAACTAGATATAATTAATAAGACTGCAAAGCAAGAATTTATTGAAAAGTTATTAGGTACAAATTATATTCTATTTTTATATACGAATTATTTAAGACAAGGCACATTAAATCATTTTTCAAATTTACAATTAGCAGAAAAGAAACAATTGTTAAGTGTTATATTTAATTTTGAAGTATTTAAAAAATGCTATAAAAAGGTCTATAAAAATTTACAAGAAATAAATAGTCATGTAAGTAATATACAATTTTACTTAAATGATTCAACAGTTAGTGATACTGAAGATATTAATGAAATAAACAAGAAGTTAGATGCATATAAAGATAAATTAAAGAGCATTAATAAAGACATTAAAAAGGTTAATATTGATAAGATAAATAAATATATTGAAGGCGAAAAGAAAGTGCAAAAAATGGAATATGATATAAGTTCTAATGAAGATAAAATATCATCAAAAGAAAGGATGATAAAATCTAATAACGGAATAATAGATGAGTCTAAAACAAAATGTGAACATATAACTAAAAAATGTCCATTCTTAATTAATACATTAAACAATATAGAAGATTTAAGCGCTGATTTAAGATCATTAAAAACAAAGAATGAAACGTTAAGTAAAGAATATGAAATAATTAAAGAATCATTAGGAGAAAGTCTTAAAGATAAATTAGAAAATTATGAACGACTAAATGATGAAAAAAATAGTCTTGAAGTAAAGATAAAAGAAAATGAAATATACATTGAAGGTTATGCGGAAAAGAAAGAAAAACTAGTAAAATATAATGATGAATTAAAAAAGTATGATAGTCGTAAAACTATATATCAAAATCTATTAGAAATATTCGGAAACAATGGGTTTACATTATATTTGCTACTTCAATATTCTGTTTATCTAAATAAGATCATAGAACATATAAAGAATAAATTTCAAATGCACGATTTCGACATCAAGTTTACTATAAAGAATGCAGAAGATCTGGGGACTTATGATCTCATTATCTCGAAAAACGATTTACCTTCAAGTTACGATAATTTATCAGGCGGTCAGAGAGTTAAACTTGATTTAGTATTAAGATTTGCATTCATTGAATTATTGAATAAATTATACGGTACGGCAATACCTGTATTACTCATAGATGAATTTGCAGAATTGGATGCTCTGAACATTGATTTAATTATAGGAATTATCGAGTATTATAGTAAACAATACACACAAATATTTATTGCAACTCATTTAATTGAAATTAAGGAACGATTTGGAGATTCTTTATCAATAACTGTAGATGAAAATAACAATACGATTATAAAGGAATCTAAAAATGAAGTTTAATGTAATATATAATGATCCGCCTTGGAGTTTTTCATCAAGATATGTTAGTAATAACAAACAGACTTCACTAACGGATACTTATTCAACATTATCGATTGATGAATTAAGCAGACTTAAAATAAGTGAGTTAACAAAAAAAGATTGTATAATGTTTTTATGGATAACGGATTGTTATTTTGAACAAGCGATCAAATTATTTAATGATTGGGGTTTTAAATATAGAACAATAGCCTTTGTATGGATTAAAAAATATAAGAGCGGTAAACCAGTTTTAGTAATGGGACCTTGGACAATGAAGAGCACAGAATTATGTTTATTAGCAATTAAAGGCAATCCACACAAATTAATGACAGCACATAATATAAGACAATTAACTATTTCAGAAAGACAAGAACATTCAAAAAAACCAAACGAAGTAAGACGGCGTATAGAATTAATGTTTAAAGATTTACCAAAAATTGAATTATTCGCAAGAGAAAAACATATAGGATGGACATGTATAGGAAATGAAATAGACGGAAAAGATATAAAACAATCTATTAATGAGGTCATTAATGAAGTTTAATGTAGAGAATAAAACAAAAAAGAAAAAAGAAAAACAAAAGAAATATTACATTAAGCTTCTTGATAAATGGTGGGCAGATTCAGTAAAAACTAGAGATGATTGGAAATGTGTAAGATGTGGTAGAAAACATGGTGAAATAACAAAAACAAAGATAGGAAGAGACAAAGAAACTAAAGAAGATAGATTTAAATATGGAAAAGTAATACTTACTGCAGCTCATATATTCAGTAGAACTATATTAGAATTGAAATATGAAATAAATAACGGAATTGCAATGTGTTATAAATGCCATTTTACGTGGCAACCAAATGCTCCAATCGAATTCACATTTATGTTAATTAAGTTAAAAGGAATAAAATTCTTAATGAATTTATTTAAAAGATCAAAAATTAAAAAAGAATATTCTTTAGATGAATATATTCAAATGTGCAGAGATAGAAATTTATTAAAGGAGAATTAAATGAGAAAAGGCTGGTCAAGAAAAGATGAACAGTTTATTAGAGATAATTATGGAGCTATGACTCAACGCGAATTAGCAAATGATCTTGGAAGAACATACGCGGCTGTTGAAAGGAAAATAGCACGTATGAGTTTATCAAAACCCAAAATTAATATTATTAAAGATGAACAAATGAAATTTGATGTTAATGATTTTGTTGAATTTTTTAATAAATATAAAAATATAGAAGTGCCAAAATTACAAACAATTAAATCATTGAATAAAGTAGAAGAAGATATAGTTATAGTAACGAGTGATGAACACATTGGAACGATAAATCATTATACAGATAACAATTCAGGAAAATCGTTCGAAACATATAATTATAATATATTTAAAAGCAAATTAGTATATTTTATATCAACAATAAAAAGATTGCATAGTTTGTTTGCGCCATCTTATAAATTTCCTACATTGAATTGGTTTAGATTAGGCGATTCAATAACAGGAGACACGATATTTCCAGGTCAAATATGGGAAACAGAATTTACAAAAGGAGAACAAATATTCCTATCAGTTAATTATGCTATAGAATTTATTACTAATATGTTAGAAATATTTGATAAGATAAATATTGTTGGAGTTTGTGGAAATCATGGTAGAACAACAGAAAAACCAATATCAGAGCCATTATCAAATAATTTAGAATGGGTTTGTTATAAAATATTGGCGACAATAATAGAAAACAATAAAGATTTAAGAGATAGAGTTAAGGTAATATTACCGACAACATTCTATCAATATTATGATATAAGAGGACATAAGTATCTATTAATGCATGGAGATACGATTAGAAAACAAGCTGCGCATTCAAATTTAGATCTTTTTAGAACAGCGCAAAATCTTTATATTGAAATAGGAAAATATGAAGTAGGAATGTGTGGACATTTCCACACTTCAACTAAAGAACAACTCAATGAACACTTAATATTTTTAACCAACGGCTGTTGGGTCGATAAAGATGCATACGCACTTAGAGTGTTAAAAAGAATATCAACACCTTCACAGTGGATATTTGGAGTATCAAATAAACGTGCAAAGACATTCCCTTCGGAAGAAATTGACATGTCGAATAGTAATATAAAAATTATATAATGAAAATAAAAGATTATGCTGCGTATGTATGGTCAATTCATGCTTGGTTAAAGGCGTTTTATGGTAAAGCATATAAATGTGAAAGTAAGAAATGCAATCATAAATCAAAAGTTTATGTTTGGGCAAAATTAAAAAATAAAAAGTATGAATTTAAAAGAGCAAACTTTAAAATGTTATGCATGAGTTGTCATACTAAATATGATATGACTGATGAATGGAGAAGAAATATTGGAAAATCAAGTAAAGGTATAAAAAAGACTAAAGAAACAAAAGAAAGAATGTCAATAGCACAAAAAGGGCGAATTGTATCAAAAGAAATGAGATTAAATATGTCAAAAGCTTTAAAAGGAAAAATTCCTTGGAATAAAGGTAAACATTTATCAAAAGAACATGGAAGAAAAATAGGAGAGGCAAATAAACTTCGCATAGGAATGAAATATAAAAAGAGGAATTAATGAAGATAATAAGCTATAGAAAAGAATACATAAATGATAAGAATGCAATATCTATAGTCATGTCATTAGGCGAAAAATGCACAAGATATAATTTAATAAAATATTACGATAAGCATTTTATAAAAGAAGGATATAAAGTAATTAATACAACATTAAAACCATATCCTTCTTTAATACTGATGAAAGATAATAAGTTAATAGCCGTAGAGATAGAAAAAACAAAAAAAGCATCTTATAATAGACTATTAAAAGTACATAAAGTTTATAAAGACATAGGATTCGATTATTTAATATACATATATTATACTTTACATAAAAATGTTTTATTAAATTTAAATGATGATCAATTAAATAACATGATTAAAAAACTAGAGAATAAGAAGCTATATTATGATACTAAAAAGAGAATAGGGATGATTAAATTTAAATAAACTTTATTATAAGATCATAAATAGCGAACGAAATACATAAAATGCATAACTTGGTGATACAAATCATCATTTTATGCATTTTGTGCTTTATAATATATAAAATCTGCATTTTATAGTTAAAATCTTTATATATATAATAGATACTACATTAATAATAGGTTAAAATGAGACGAATAAATAGATATAAACAATTAAATCCGAATGATGATATAGTTGAAAGAGAATCGCCAATCAAAGTAAAATTTAGAAGAAAGATAGTATCTAAATTACTTGCTAAAAGGTATGGCGTTAATGACATTTATAAATACTTAAAAAATTATTCACCGAAAATTAATGGAAAAGAAAAAGAAGGTTATTTTGAATGTACAGAAAGAACAATAAGAGATGATATTAAGACAATAAAATTAGAAAGAAATAAATGGTATAAAGAACATGTAGGAGATTATGTATCAAATTTAAGTGATACATTAGCAGTATTAGATGAATTAATTAAAGAAATACATAGTTTAAATAAACACGTTAGAGTTGATAAGAATGGTAAAAAAGAAGAATATCCGTTATCATTTCATAATAAGTTAGATAAAATAGCATCATTAATTGATTTAGAAAAGTTTAGAGCAAGCATTTCAGGATTATTAACAAACGGTAAAATAAGTTTAAATACAACAATAAATATAAATAATGATGTTAAGATAGGAACTATTCAAGAAAGAGTCAGTAAATTAAATGAATATTTGAATGATCAATCAAAAGAAATAATAGATGTAGAAAATATTAATAAATAAACCAAATGAGGGCAATTTAAAATATAAATTGTGGCGTTATAAAACAAAAAGTTGGGCGGTGTAGTTTGGTTATTTAATTAAAGGAGGTAAAAATGGAAAAAGGAGCAGGAGCGAGATAATTTAAACTAAAGGAAAAATATGATTATAAAAAAAGAAAGAAAAACTGAAGATGAAGAAGTTAAACGAAGAATAGTAAAGCAAAAAAGAATTACTAAATTCGATAATGAAGCTGAATATAAATTAATAGAATTATGTAAAATATTAAAAGAATGGAATGAAACTGAAAAGTCTAATGAAGAAACAATAGATCAAATAGTAAAGTTATATGAAAAAGAATTAAAACTTTATATTAAAATATCAAATACGTCAAATGAAGTCGTTGATCCTAATAGTATTATGCAAGAAATAAAGAAACGCATAAAAACAATTAAATAGAAAGGAATGATGCTAATTGAAAATACATGATGAAAACATTAAAAATGTAATTCAATCATTTAAAAGAATACCGATAGATATATATGGAAATAATACATTATTAGAATATGATTTAGGATTTAACATAAATGATAAAGAAATATTAATAAATAAATTAAGAGATGAATTCGGTGCAGATTTAAATTATAATGATGTATGTAGAATGAATACGATAGAAGATGTAATAAAATTAGTTAATAAAAGAGTATAGGAGAAATTAATGTCTACATTATATGAAGCATTAGAAAGAATAGGTAAACTAGAACGAGATTTAAATTATGCAGTAATAGATATTATGCATTTAAAAAATAAAGATTTAGAATTTGAAATAGCTAAATTAGAATTAAATAAAGACGACGTATTAGTATTTAAAGCACAAAAAGAATTAACGGCTGAATGTCTTAGTGGTTTAAATAGAATAGTAATAGAACTTAAATTAGAAAATAGAGCAATATTATTAGAACAAGGAATAGAGTTAGAAAAGTTAAATATTAGTAAATTGTGTAGAATGAAAGAACAAATTGACAAATTAATAAAGGAATACAAATGAAAAAGAAAACAATTAAATCATGTGCTAATTTATTTTCAGTAACTGTCGCAGGATATGAACCTAAAAATCTAAATGAATATTTAAATAAAGTAGAACAAGATTTAAAACAATATGCTAAAGAATTAAATTTAACAATATCTTGTCATGTAGAATATATTCCAATAAATTATAATGAAGCAATAAAGAATCAAGAATTTGAAGATAAAAGAGAATTAAATATGAAAGAAATGGATAAACTATTTAAGTTTCCTAAATCTGTATGCGGTATGATAGATGTTCCAGATGGACAAATATTAAAATATGAACAAACAATGTCAAATGAAGAAATAAATAACATAAGAAAAAAATGGTATGAAACATATAAAGGCCGTATGGATGTATGTAATGAACAAGATTTACAAAAACTAAATGAAATCAAATGGCTTCAAAACAAAATAAAAGAATTACGTAAAGGAAAGAAAGATGTTTAAATTACCAAATGATACTAATCTATGTAATATTTTTCCTTGTAAAAAATCATGGATAAAATATATAAATGGTAAAAGAATATCATGCCATTCAAATTGCATTAAATATCAAGAATGGATATTAAAAAATTACGGATTAAAAGAATTTAATAGAATAAATAATAGAGATTCTAATTTTTACGAAAGAGATAATCCGTACGATGAAAATGCGATAAATAAAAAGATTAAGGAAATACACAATGGATAAAAACGAAGAAAACTGGCAAATGATAATGTGGCACAATAAAATGTACGTATTAACAGAGCAAGAATTCAAACAATTTTGTGAAGAACAAGGAGTTAACGCATGAAATATAAAAATCAATATGTAATTAAATTAAACGGATATGAATATCTACTAACAAAACAAGAATATCAAGCATATAAAAAGTTATTAAAAGAATATAAACATAAAAGTAAATAATTAGTAATAACCATATAGATAAACAAACAATTAATATATAGCATAAAGTATCCATCAAGAGTATAGGGAAGACTAGGTAGAAAACGCGGAGGCCATTCCCAGCATCTTACATGTAGCACCACCCAGAAATCGTCCGATTAGATATGGAGGAGTAAATGGATAACAAATGTTATTGCAACAAACCAATAATAACATTAAAAGGTAAAATTATTATAATTATAGCATCAGCATATCATACAATAAAAAATAAAGTAAGTAAAATGTATTATAGATATATTAAATAAATTACATAAAAGAAAACAATAAGGAGTAAACGCAATGAAAATCGTCAAGCATCTATTTAGAGTTATGTCATTATTAACAATATGTTATGCAATATATTTAATGTGTTTTAATGTTGTGTTTAATGCCGCAGTTGCTTCATGGATTGCATTGTACTTTTGGTTAGTGTCGAAAGATGAGCAAACGAAACAAGAAATAGAACAAGAATTATTAGGAAAAATAAAACTAGTGATATCATTACAAAAATTTGATGAATCTGGAGAGTATATAAAAGCAATAGAAGATACTGAAGAATGCATTGCAACAATTGAAGAAGTAAATAAAAAAGTGGCGTTAATTAAATATTAGGAGAGTGTAAATGACTAAAACGTTTACAAGAGAAGATTATAAACTATATCATTTTACAAAACAAGTAACGACATTAAATAATTTAAGAAAGATGTTAGAGATGGTAGAAGATTATAATGGTTATTTAGTAGAAGTATGTAAAGCGATATTTTCAGATAGAAGTAAAGAATGCATGATAGATTTTATTAAATATCAAATAAAGCAATATGAAGAAATAGTAAATAGTTATCATGATGAAAACGATCCAGACTTCCATTATACTGGAGAATTACATGGATAACATAAATAAAAATAAATGGAATATAGTATTTGGAATATGTGTAAGTCCGTATGCATTACGCATAGAATTTCATATAGGAATATTTAAGATAATAAAAATGCCAGGTTTTGGATGTTGTATAAGCAAAGAGAACATTAAAGGTTTTTGGTTTCATAGAGAGTTTAAAGGATTCTTTATTAACTTAATAAAATGCAAAGATAAAAGATTTTAAGGATAAACAATGAATGAATCAATGAAGTTCGAAAATGTATTTAACGCAATGACAAGTAATGTAAGCATTTGCGAATCATGTGCAAATAATAAAAAATGCAAAGATAAAAAGAAAAGAAATGCTAATGGAATTATAACAGTAGGATGTAAAAGATATAAAAAGGACAAACAATGAGATATAATATAAGTAATATAAGATGCAATAGACTAAATAGTAATATAGAAATAAGGAATGATTGCGCAAGCTGGCAATGGAAGACATTATATTACGCAGGAGATTGGCATTTTGTATTAGAAATATTTGCAAAGAAAGGAGATAAGTAGATGAAAAAATTAATTAGAATGGTTGTATTAGCAATGGCGTTACTTACTTGTACAACAATATTAAATGCAAAAAGTCTTTTAATTGCAGGAACAATAGACAATCAGCAAGCAATTCAAACAATAAATTTAATATTATATTATGATACATTACAAAATGAAAGCATTATTACAATATATATAGATACATTAGGTGGAGATGTAAGTGCAGCTTATATGATAGCAGATGCAATTAAAGCATGCAAAAAACCAGTGGAAACAATAGTAATGGGAAGATGTATGTCAGCAGGTGTTATTATATCAGTAGCAGGAACTAAAGGATTAAGATATGCATTTAAACATGCTAAGTTTTTAATACATGAACCATATTGTATATTGCCAGTAGAATATAATTTACATGACAAAGATGCAAAAAGGTTTTTAGAAGGATCAGCGAAAACAAAGAAAGAAATGATAGAATACTTTTTAGAGAATACAAAAATAGATCAATTAAGTTTAGAAAAATATTTAGATGGTGAAATGTATTTTGATTCAAAACAAGCAAGGAAATGGGGTGTAATAGATCAAATAGTAAACTATGAAAATAATCCAAATAGAAAATACGATGGTAAGAATTAAGGAGAATAAACAATGGATAAAGATTTAAAAATTAATTTTAGATGTATATATGATCCTTTAAAAGACGCAATAGACATTATAAACGGAGACGCATTTTTAGATCAAAGAAAACTATGGAAAATAGGAGACAAAGTATATAATATAAAGACAGGTTATGAATATATTGTATTTAATGTGCCATATTATAGTGAAGCATTAAATATACAATATTTTTGGGCAGCTAGAATAGATACGCCGAAAGTAAGTAGAGAAGCAAGAAAAGAAACAAGATATAAGTATTTATCAAGTAAAAGATGCATCAAGATAGGAGTATACGATGCAAAATAAAGACATATTAGTATTAGGTAATGGGTTTATAGGAACTCGATTTAAAGAATACTATGGTTGTCAAAATGAATATACGCCAAGAATAGAGAAGTATAAAGACATAGAAGACTTATTAAATACATACACATACGCAGGAATAAATAAAAAAGTAATAATAAATTGCATAGGATCAGTAGGACATAACAATACAGACGATTGTGAATATGATATAGATAAGACATTGTTTGCTAATACATATATACCAATATTATTAACAGAGTATTGCAGAAGGTATAAGATTAAATTAGTACATATATCAAGCGGATGCTTATTTGGAGATCAAACATTCAAACCAATAAATGAAGAACAAAGACCAGACTTCTACAAATTGTTTTATTCACGCACCAAAATATACGCAGAGAACGCACTTAAAGATGAAATAGTTAAAATAGGATCGAGCAATACATTAATAGTAAGGATAAGAATACCATTAGATAATAAATCAAATAGAAGAAACTTACTAAACAAATTAATCAAATATAAAAAAGTAATAGACGTGCCGAATTCAATAACATACATTCCAGATCTATTAAAGATAACGCACCAATTAATAGAGAAAGACTTTACAGGAATATTCAATGTAGTAAACGATGGAGCACTTAAATATAAAGAATTATTAGACGTATATAAGAAACATAAACAAGACTTTAATTATGAAGTAGTAGAATATAATGAAGTAGTTAAAACACCAAGAACGAATATAATATTAAGCACAAACAAATTAAAAAGATGCAAGATAGAAGTTAGAGACATACACGACATTTTAGACGAATGCGTAACGGAGTATCTAAATGAACAAGTATAAACATTATATGACAACGCAAGAAATAGGCGGAAAGTCTTATATGCCAATTAGACAATTCTTACAAATAGATAAACTAACTAAAAAGAAAGTTGCAAAAATTGTATATAAAGCATGCGGATCATTAGTGAAAGGTAATGTAAATAAAAAGATTAAATTAACAAAAGAACAAATAAAAGACGGAACACATAATAAAGGAGTATTCGATTATATAGATAGTAGAATTAATCCAAGACATGATGAAGAATCTAAATTAATTGATGAAGTGGTTAAAACAACAGACCACTTTGTAGATCAATTGAAGTTATGGCATGTTGGAGATATTTGCATATTAAATGTTGGTGGATTTACAGGAACAAAAGAAAATGGATTTATATATTGTACAATAGAAGAAATATTGCACTATGAGATTAATGGAATGTATAAAGGAAATTTAAAAGTAAGAATAGATGTAGACACAACAATATGGAAAGGAATAGAACAAACGGAAGCTTATACAAAAAACTTAATTAAAATAGGACATGAAGGAATATATAAAACATTATTATATCCTAATTTAAATTTAAAACCAAATATAGTATATAATATAGAGGCATAAATGAAAGAACAAATTAAAAATCTATTAAAGTTATTAGTTATAATGTATGATCAACAAACAAAGTATCACGATAACACATGTTATAGAAATTTAGAAGATATGCGAATAATCGAAAGCTATAATGCATGCTTAAGAAAAGGTTGTACTCACATAGATTTTTGCATGCAATTAAATAAGATAATGAATGAATTAAATAAAGAAGAGAATAAAGAATGCGAACATAATTGGATTCAAGATCTTAGAGAAGAACAATTTACTAGTACAATTAAATTAAATAAGATGATATGTACAAAATGCTTTGCGACAATATACATAGCATAATAAATTAATATGAAACAAATAAAAGAAATTACACAAGATGAATATGAAAAATTATGTGATAAAATAATAGCAAAAAATATGAGTGCGGAAGATACATTATTAGCATTATTAGAATTAACAACAAAATGTAATGTTAAGATTAAATATAAAATTAAAAAAAGTAAGAGATAAACAATGTATATTAGATTTAAAAAAGCAGATAGCAATTTCGGATATGATGTAAAGATATATGTTACTAAAGAGAACAATGGTATAATATGGTTTAATACAATAGATGGAGTAGTTGCAATATTAAAAGGAATCTTTAATGAAAAAGAAACTATAGACGTACATAAGATGCAAGTGAAAAGTGGAACTAAGATGTTTTTAGATAAAATTAATAATAAAATGGAGTGTGAGAAACAATGAGTAAAGAATTAATAGAGAAACTAAAGAAATTGGTGGAGAATGTGGAGAAGATTAGTAAAGGTGGACCTGGCAGCGGACCTAGAGAAGGACAAAGAAATAGGGCAGGTACAGGAAGCGGAAGTAAAGATGAAATAGTTAATTCAATTAAATATACTAATTATGCCGTTTCACGCCAAGGTTTAAAAGATGCATTTTATGGGATGGATAAGAATCAATTAAAAGGTTATCAACAAATGAGTATTAATGATTATGCAAACGATTCATTTGCAACAATTGCAAATAATATGATGCAAGCAGATGTACAATATGGCAAATTAATAGGAAAACCAGAATATAATACAGTAGAAAAAGAATTAATAAACAAATTGACAAATGATAAATACACTAAAACAAAAGTGTATGCATCATATTCAACGTTTAAAAGTGTAATTAATAATTATATTAAAGGTAAATAATTAAAGGTAAAACATGTCAATTATTAGAGTAAAAAAAAACTGAAAGAACCAATTATAGATTCATCTCTTGATACAACTGATGTTGATGATCTTGATGCGCAAGTAAAAGAACTAACACAAGATCAATTAATGAATCAAAAATATCAAGAGGTATTGACGTGTGAAAGAGAACTATATAAGAACAACCTTTATGCATTCAATACAGAAATATTAGGCTATACATTAAATCAAAAAGAAGTGCACAAAGGTCTTTGCGACAAAGTAAGTAAGCACACATTAAAAGAATGGCAGAAGCAATTAATATTAATACCAAGAAATCATTTAAAGACAAGTAATATTACAATAGGTTATACAATACAAAGAATTATAAATGATTGCAACGTAAGAATATTATTAGTTAGCGCAACACCAGATCTAGCAAAAGACGCACTTAAAGCAATTCAAGATCATTTTAAAAAGAACGAAAGACTAATAGAGTTATACGGAAACTATGCAACAACAGCAGATAAATGGAATGAAACAAGCATGACGATTGAAAGAACACAAATACTAAGTGGACCTACAGTATATGCAACAGGTATATTAGGAAATATAGTAGGTAAACATTTCGATTTAATTATATTAGACGACTTAGTAAATATAGACGATGTATCTTCACCAGCAACACGCAAAGATAAATATAATAGATTCATAGCATTATTCGATATATTAAAACCAAATGGACAAATAATAGTAATAGGAACAAGATGGGATGAGCAAGATTTATATGGTGAAATAATTAATGGAAACAAACCAGATGATGCAGGCAATAAAGGTCAATTTGAAGACTTTAAAGTAGTAATTAAGAAAGCATACGGTGTTAATGGAGATCAGAAAGAAGGAACGCCATATTTTACGAAGATGTTTACAATAGAAAAAATTGAAGCATTAAAAAGAGTTAAAGGAATATTCTTTAATGCACAATATTTAAATGATCCAGCAAGCTTAAAAGGAAAAGCATTTGTAGATGATTGTATAGAATTTTATACAGATGAAGAACAAATACCGAAAGATTTATTTATATATCAAGCACATGATTTAAGTACAGGCAAAGGAAACGCAGGTGACTTTTTTGCTAACGTAACACTCGGATTCGATAAGCAAAATAATCCATGGTTGTTAGACTTCTTCTATGAGTATATTCCAATAATAAGTCAACCAGAATTAGTAATAGACAAAGCAGCAATATTTATAAAGAAACTAAAGAAAGTATTTATAGAATCAAATGCATATCAAACTTCGTTAGCAACGTTTACATTGCATAGCACTAAAGGTAAATTACTAGCGAATGTAATAGAAGAAATAAATAGTAATATAAATAAAGATTTAAGAATAAGAGGAATGGCGACTACATTCAATTATAGTAAGTTAAGATTGCACAAAGAGAAACACATGTTGATTTATAAACATTTACTAGCATATCCAAATATAGAACATGATGATTTATTAGATGCATTAGAAATGGCGTTAACGAATGGACAAAGAGATCTATTAGAACGTAGAGCTAAAGAACCAAATATAAGAACGTTAGGATAAGGAGTAACAATGAAACACAAAAAGAAATTAGCAAAACTAGCAAGAAGGATTAAAGATTTTGAAAAGATGGATAATAGTAAAGGTCAATTTCACAAACCAGGAAGTATAAAGAAATAATAAGTATAAGGAATTAATATGCCTACTAAAATAAAGAATGCAACTAAAAGATTTATGAAAGTTATAATAATTACATTTATATCCAATTTTCTAATAGGATTTAATGTTGCATTCGTTGAGTATATTAAGTCAGGAGAAATAAATAAACTAATATTAGTATCAACTGTTATAATTGCACCAATAATATCAGGAGCAATTGCAGCATTAGATAAATGGTTAAGATGGGAAGAAGATGAAAAATACTGTACTGAATATATTAGTAAAGCATGGTTAAATAAAGCTAAGAAAGAA
>Ga0265297_10002681_pt1 | contig 35123 bp, 36 predicted proteins | sample Munlanlwell13791_FD_192502 | JGI IMG/M metagenome (GOLD analysis project Ga0265297, IMG submission 192502) | Leachate microbial communities from a municipal landfill in Southern Ontario, Canada - Leachate well 137-91 | ecosystem: Engineered > Solid waste > Landfill > Unclassified | place... | reverse complement strand
TATTGGACGTAATATCGTTCGCGCATTATACGAAGCAGGCCGTACCAATGAAATTCAAATTGTTGCAATCAATGATTTAGGCGACGCTGCAACGAATGCTCATCTGACTAAATATGATTCAGTGCATGGAAAATTTCCTTTCGACGTGAGCGTTGACGGCGATTATCTCGTCATCAACGGCGATAAGATTAAAGTTTTCTCAGAAAGAGATCCATCAAAACTGCCTTGGGGCGAACTGGGTATCGATGCCGTACACGAATGCACCGGTTTGTTTACCAGCAAAGCTAAAGCATCCGCGCATATTACCGCCGGTGCAAAAAAAGTTATTATTTCAGCGCCCGGCGGCAACGATGTCGATGCAACTATCGTTTACGGCGTAAACCACGATGTTCTGAAAGCATCGGACACTGTTATTTCCAATGCTTCATGCACAACCAACTGCTTGGCGCCATTGGTTAAACCTTTACACGATGCGATCGGTATTGTGAAAGGTTCGATGACTACCATTCATTCTTACACCAACGACCAAGTACTGACTGACGTCTATCACAGCGATTTACGTCGCGCCCGCTCGGCCACACAATCGATGATTCCTACCAAAACAGGCGCCGCTGCGGCTGTAGGCTTGGTATTGCCTGAATTGAACGGCAAGCTGGATGGTTTCGCAATGCGCGTACCCACTATCAACGTTTCTGTTGTTGATTTCACTTTTGAAGCGGCCAGAAAAACCACCAAAGAAGAAATCGACCAAATCTTGAAAACAGCATCCGAAGGCTCGTTAAAAGGCATTCTGGATATTAACACCTTGCCACTGGTTTCAATCGACTTTAACCACAACCCTGCATCGTCAATATACGAAGCATCGTTGACCAAAGTCATGGATGGCAACCTTGTAAAAGTGCTGTCCTGGTATGACAACGAATGGGGCTTCTCAAACCGTATGTTGGATACGACAATTGCTTTAGTTAACGCAAAATAACGGATTTCCTACATAATGTTAAGAAGAACCAAAATTTTAGCAACTCTGGGTCCCGCTACGGATAAGCCCGGAGTACTTGAAGGTATGTTTGCGGCGGGCCTTGACTTTGTTCGTATGAACTTTTCGCATGGTTCCGCCCAAGACCACATTAACCGGGCGAATGCTGTCCGTGAGTTGAGCCTGAAAACCGGCAGACTGGTTGGTATTTTAGCTGATTTGCAAGGCCCTAAAATCCGCATTGCCCGTTTTAAAGACACCAAAGTGTTTTTAAAAGAAGGCCAAGATTTCGCTCTGGATATAAATCTTGACCCAACGGCTGGCGATAATACTCAAGTCGGCATTACTTACGAACCTTTGGCTTTGGAAGTCAAACCGGGCAGCAGATTGTTACTGGATGACGGTCGTATCGTTCTTGACGTGGTCAACGTTGTAGACATGCGCGTCAACTGTACGGTTGTCGTTGGCGGCGACCTGTCGAACAACAAAGGCATCAACCTGCTGGGCGGCGGCCTTTCTGCGGCGGCTTTGACCGACAAGGATAAGGAAGATATTAAAACGATTGCGATAATGAAATGCGATTATGTCGCCATTTCTTTCCCTCGCACCGCTGAAGATCTTCATGAAGCGCGCCGCCTGTTGGTTGCCGAAGGCTGTCATGCAGGGATCGTGGCAAAGGTCGAGCGGGCTGAAGCCATAGAGGTCATGGATGAAATCATCCTGGCCTCGGATGCGGTCATGGTCGCCCGTGGCGACCTCGGTGTCGAAATTGGCGATGCCAACCTGCCTGCCGTGCAAAAAACGTTGATTCGCCGCTCCCGCGACCTGAATCGTGTTGCGATTACCGCCACACAAATGATGGAATCGATGATAGATAACCCGATTCCTACTCGCGCCGAAGTGTTTGACGTCGCCAATGCGGTTTACGACGGCACCGACGTGATTATGCTGTCTGCGGAAACGGCATCGGGCAAATACCCGGTTAAAGCCATTGAAGCGATGAACCGCATTTGCGTTGAAGCGGAAAAACAGCCGATCGTTCGCGTATCAAGGCATCGTGTTGATCTCCAGTTCGAGCGCGTCGATGAAGCGATTGCGATGTCTGCGATGTACATGGCTAACCACACTAAAATCCACGGTATTGCCGCGTTGACCGAATCAGGCTCTACGCCGTTATGGATGTCCAGAATCAGCTCGGGCATTCCGATTTTTGCGCTTAGTCCGCATCAAGAGACATTAGGCAGAGTCACTTTATACCGTGGCGTTTTCCCGGTACTTTTCATTCATGACCTTAGCGATCATGCCGAAGTCAACAGGGCGATCATTGCTGAACTGAAAAGACGCAACGTTGCGGCTGATGGCGATACCTTCATCATCACTCAAGGTGATCTGGAAGGCATAGCGGGCGGCACCAATGCGTTAAAGGTCATCACTGTCGGGCAGGATTCAACTCATTAAAACGTTGTTGACTGTTTGTTAACCCTTTGCCCGATAATTATACGGCGCGGCAAAGGGTTCATATTAATGGCCTGAAAAATTCAGTTTTTCAGGCCATTTTTTTTGCAGATCCACTTCGATAAAACAACTTTAAAGCGCGAACGATCCCGTCATTATGGCTTTTTAAATTTCACGACTTTATTTAAAGGACTCAGATTGATTTCATCGATCACTATCTGCGACCGCGAATTAAGCACATAGGACACCGCCTCGGCGACATCTTCCGGTTCAATAAAGTTACTGGCATCATCGCCCGGCTCGAAAGACAATTGCTCAAAAAATGGAGTTTTAACCATGCCGGGATTAATCAGGCAGACCCGTACATGGCTTTTGCCGCATTCCTCGCGCAGGGCCTGCGTAAAGCCGCGCACTGCAAATTTGGCGGCGCAATACAGCGCGCCCTTGCGGTTGCCTTTTAATGCCGCTTCCGAGCCGATAAAAATCAAATCACTGTGACCCTTGCGTTTTAAAGCGGGCATTAGCGCCTTCACCAAAAAGGCCTGGCTGGTAAAGTTTATCCTCATCAGGTCTTCAATCTGCGCATAGGAAAACTCCTCCACCGAGCCGAACTGGCCTTTTCCGGCGCAAAAAACCACCGCATCGATGCCGGGGAAGGTTTGCTCCAGTTCACGGACTTTGCGCGGTATGTCGTCTAACCGGCTTAAATCCAGTTGCATGGGAGTGAAATTATCCAGCTGCCGGATAAACTTGCCGCTATCGCGGGACACGCCGATCACATGATGCCCCTGTTGCAATAAATTCCTGGCGATCGCGCGGCCTATGCCGGAACTGGCTCCGGTCACCAGAACTGTGCGTTTAATAAGATTCATAACTAATTTCTCATTAATAATTATCACCACGAAGACACGAAGAAATAAAGCTTCGTGTTCTTCGTGGTGAATAAAAGCTTTTTTAGTCGTCTATTTACCATCATGCCGAACAAAATTACGTGCATGGAAAAAACTTGTCGGCGGGAATATAGTTTAAGAGTTGTTCGGCGCAGTAGTGCATCATCTCCTGCTCCAGGTCCTGCTTGTAGGAAACCATGCCTTGCTGGCTGACCAAGGGACTCGCAAAGAGCTTTTCTTCAGGATACAGTTTGTGCACTTTTTTAAAAAAGTTCTCCGGCAGCCTGAATACGCCGAGACTGACCGAATGCAGCCGGTTTAAATCGATACGGGAAAAAACCTGCTCGAACAACTCCCGATACTGCTGTTGGTAGCCGGATTGATAAATCAGCGGATCGAAGCGCAGCCCGATTTGCCAGCCCTGTTTCTGCACTTTGCACAGCGCATCCAGACGGCGAGCTACCGAGGGTGCTTTGGCTTCGACTTTTTCGGCGATTTGATCAGGCGACAGGCTGAACGCCACGATGCAACGGGGCAGTGGTTCCCGGTTTAACAGGCTCCTGACCTGGGTGCTTTTGGTTCTTAATTCCAGCCAGGCGTTGGGCAGTGTTGTAAAAAACGGCAAAAACTGCTCGGCAAAGCCGGTGACCGGCTCCAAGGCCAGGCTGTCGCAATCGTAGCCGGAAAAAAAATGCAGGTTTTCGCTTGGCGATTCGATGCACAGTTGGCGGATGTCCTGCTGGAAATCCTCGTAATTGACAAACAGCACGTAGTTGGCCGACTGGTACATGCCCTGCAAAAAACAATACCGGCAATCGTACAGGCAGTTGAGCATGTGCGAGAAGTAGTAATTTCTTGCCGCCCCGATGCCGTAACCCAAGGGCGCAGGCAGCGCAAAGTTTTTATATTTTTCCGCCAGTATCAACGCGGGTTGCTGCTTTTGCAGGCGGAAGTTTTGCGCCTTGGGGTTAAATACTTCGCCGTAACGGCGGCAGGTTATTTTCCTGGCTTGCGGGAATCTCGCAACAATATCCAAAACACGCGGGTGTTGCAGGATGGCTTCTTCGATGTAAATGGTTTCGATCATAAGCTCTGTTTATCGTTTAGTGCGTGTAATGTAGCACAGCTTGCCTGCTCAAAAGGCTTGTGATTTATCACACAGCCCTCATATAGGGTAAAATACTTTCAACTCAACAATCACATTATCAACCATGAAAACAAACAAGATAGGTTTTATCGGCGGCGGCAACATGGCGTCCAGCCTGATCAGCGGATTGATTGCCAGCGGCCATGCCCCTGAACAGATTTGGGTGTCGGATATTAACCCGGATACGCTGACAGCCCTGAAACAGGATCTGACCGTCAACACGTCGGCAAACAACGATGACGTCATCAATGCGGCCGATGTCGTGGTGCTGGCGGTCAAGCCGCAGACGCTGAGCGCTGTCGCGCAAAGTATCGCCGCGCTGGTTCAGCAGAAAAAATCGCTGGTGGTCTCGATCGCCGCCGGCATTAACCAGAACAGCTTAAGCCATTGGCTGGGCGCCGATACCGCGATCGTGCGCTGCATGCCCAACACCCCGGCGCTGGTGTTGACCGGCGCTACGGCATTACATGCCAACGACAAGGTCACGGCCGAGCAACGCGACCTGGCGGAAAATATTTTACGTGCGGTCGGTATCGCGCTGTGGGTTGACGATGAAGCGGAGCTGGATGCGGTGACCGCCGTTTCCGGCAGCGGACCCGCTTATTATTTCCTGCTGATGGAAGCCATGGAAAAAGCCGCTCTGGAACTGGGCCTGAGCCAAGAGACCGCGCGTTTGCTGGTGCAGCAAACCGCATTAGGCGCGGCTAAAATAGCGCTGGAGTCGACCGAATCGCCGGAACAGCTGCGCAAGCGCGTCACCTCGCCCGGCGGCACCACGCAGCAAGCCATAGAAACTTTTGAGCAAGGCGGCTTTACCGAGCTGGTTTCAAAAGCGTTACATGCGGCACGAGACCGCTCAATTGAAATGTCTAAACAAATGGAGAATTCGTAATGGATTCAAGCTACATGACCGACCCGGCTATTTTTATCATCGACTCGCTGCTTTCGCTGTACATCCTGGCGGTGCTGCTGCGCTTTTTATTGCAATGGTGCGGCGCCGATTTTTACAACCCGATCTCCCAGTTTCTGGTCAAGGCGACCCACCCGCCGTTAAAACTGCTGCGCCGCTTTGTGCCGTCCATCGGCAAGATTGACACCTCCTCGCTGGTGCTGGTGATGGGGCTGCAAATGCTGGCCGATTTTTCGATACTGTTGTTGAAAGGCGTCGCGATCAGCATCGGCGCATTGACCATTTTATCGCTGACCCAACTGGTTTCGCTGTTGATCAATATCTTCATCTATGCGGTATTTGCCAGAGCCATACTCAGCTGGATGAATCCCGGTACGTTTAGTGCTGCATCGTCTGTCTTGTACAGCCTGACCGAGCCTGTGCTTAACCTCTGCCGTAAATTTATTCCCGATCTGGGCGGCATCGACTTGTCGCCGTTGGCTGCGCTAATGCTGTTGCAACTGGCAAAAATGGTCATACTGCCGCCGCTGCATCAACTAGCCAGCTTGATCGGTTGAGCTGGTACTACTGGGAACATGGGGTTTTGACCTTGAACCTCCATGTTCAACCTAAAGCCAGCAAGGACGAATGGGCGGGGCTGCATGGAGAAAGGCTGAAGCTCCGAGTCAAGGCTGCGCCGATCGACGGCAAGGCCAATCAGCATTTGATCGCCTTTATAGCCGATGAGTTTGGAGTCAGTAAATCGGCCTGCAAGCTGATAACGGGGGAGTCCGGCCGGGAAAAACGTATCGCGATCAGTTCGCCGAAGAAGTTTCCATCCCTGCCGGACTCTCTGCAATTTGATATTTCCTTGTGACCTCCGTTGAAGCCCAGGTTTTCCCTGTTTTTCACCCGTTCCTTCAGCATCTGTTATCTTTGCAATATAATTTAATTTTTCAGGCAAAATCACACATCCGCCATGCAAACACGTGCTTTTTCAGTCAGTTTTTTTCTAGTTTGTTTCCTTTGTTTAAGCAGCCAGTCTGCGTTTGCCAAGAAAATGTACCGCTGGGTCAATGAGAACGGCGAAACCGTTTTCTCCGACCAAGTGCCGCCGGAGCATGCCCAGTTGCGGAGGGAATCGCTGAACGAAAAAGGCCGGGTTGTCGAAGTCACTGAACAGGCAAAAACGAAAGAACAGCAGGCTATCGATGACAGGCTGAACGCGTTAAAAAAAGCCCAGGAAAAAATTATCGCCCAGCAGGCGGCTAACGACAAAGTGCTGCTCAGCACCTTCCGTAACCTGAAGGACATGGAATCGAGCCTTTACGCAAAAATGCAATCTCTGGATGCGCAGCGGAATGTGGCTCAAGCCAATTTAAAGCGCGTTGAAAATCAACTGGAGACGCAGCAAAAGAAAGCCGCAGAACTCGAACGCAACGGCAAAAAAATCCCGGCAACATTGCTGGACGAAATCAAACAAACAGAAGCCCAGATTCAAGCCGCTTACGCTGAAATAAATAAACAGATCGAAAAAAAGAACCGCGCCAAGGCCGAATTTGAAGCGGATATTGAACGCTATAAATTTTTAACCCAGGGGAATACCGATCCATCAAACGCGCCAGACCTATCTGTACAAGCCAAAGCAGCCGCCGAGATCGGCCTGTATGCCTGCGAGACTGATGAACTATGCGCAAAGGCCTGGGCTAGCGCTCATGAGTTTATCAAGGCCCATGCCACGACTCCGATCGATACCGATACCGACAAATTGATTATGGGCCGTGCGCCTGCAAGCGACAGCGATCTAAGTTTGTCGGTGTCAAAAATAGAAGATGAGAATAAAAAACAGCAGCTTTTTCTCGATATACGCTGCCGGGAATCATCGCTAGGAACGGAACTCTGCGCCAGCCAGAAAGTCCGGGAGTTACGCTCGGCGTTCAAGCCCTATATCGAATCAATGTTGGACAAATGAGGATTTTGAATACTTTTATAAACATAATAGCCGATGATGGCTGTGCTGAGCCATCCGGTCACTAAAGGTCCGACGACATAGTTATAGCTACTGACCAGATAAAGATATTCCGAATTTAAATTCGGATTGAACAAGGTGCCGTTCATTTTTATTTGCCACACCCACCCGGCATGACAACCGATACATAGACCTAAACTTTCTTTGGCCTGCGTTCTGATGACGGCGAGAAAAGCGCCGACCACCAGCAATGAAAGGAATGCCGATGCATTTTCCGGGTTCAGTACATTAGCCAATGCTTCGCCCAGCAAGGTAAAACCGCTTAAAAGCTGGGCCTGTTGAAAAGGTATCTCGGTTTTGCTGTCCAGGAAATGCAAAGCCGCATAATAAATTGAGCTGATTAAAATGGCCGCTATGACCGGCAAGTTCTTTTTTAAACCCGCCAATAACACCCCTCGAAAAACCGATTCCTCAAAGGCCGCAATCAATAGCGCCAGCAATAAAGACAGCATTATTTTTTTAACTATGAAACCGGCTGTCCAGGGCTCCGATTGATCAACAACATCGATGCCGAGAATATACAGGGTGATAAATATCGGCATCAGGGTGATAAATCCCAGACCGAACCCTTGTAATACCTGCTTCAAAAAAACGGCTCTCGCAGCAAAGCCTAAATCGCTCTTGTTAAATTTCAGATAGGCCACGGCCGGAAAAATACTCAGCACTAAGAATAACTGGGTCGATTTGGTGATTATTTTGGATAAAGGAAGCTGGCCATCTATACCCTGAAAAATAAAGTAACCTACGATACAAGCTAACGATGCGGTTGCGAGCAATACCAAAAGAGGCATTATTGAATTGATGATATATCTGCTCATTTGTCGCTCCTGCCAAAATCGCCCCATAACAACTGCACAGCGGTTAAGGCGGCGATTGATGCGGTTTCTGTTCTTAATATGCGGCTGCCTAAACGGACGGGTATGAAGCCGGAGGCTTTCGCTATGTCCCGTTCCCGATCGGAAAATCCGCCTTCGGGGCCGGTCAGTAAGGTTACCCTTCGACTAGGCTCAGGACAGGCTTCCATGGCTTCGGGTTTTAATTCCGTTAATGTCGTTTCCGCATAAGGGTCGAGAAATACTTTCAGGCCCTGTTGGTTGCCAACCCAGTCTTGCAACTGTTCAACTTCCGGCAGTGCGGGCAGGGTGGTCCTGCCGCTTTGCTCGGCGGCATGTTGAACTATTTTTTGCCAGTGCAATAAGCGCTGCGGCTTTTTTTCGCCTTTGAATTGCACCACGCAACGCTCGGTCAATAGCGGGGTGATGTGGTTGACGCCCAGCTCCACGGCTTTTTGCACGGTCAAATCCATCCTGTCGCCCCGCGAGACGCCTAGTCCCAAGATGACCTGCAACGGAGACTCCACACTGCGGTCGCTCCATTGCTCGACCGTAATCAGCACGGCCTTCCGGCCGGCTTCTGCAACAGTGCATAAATATTCCCCACCCTGGCCGTTAAATAAAATGACTGGGTCATCTTTTTTTAACCGCAACACCGTCCTGACATAATGGCCGTTGTCATCATCCAGTTCGATGAGTTTACCTGTAGCCAGCGATGCCGGTGTATATAATCTGGAAACTCGCATAATCAGTCCTTAACCGCCTGTTGTATGCCTTGCCAAGCCACATCGGCAATCAACAAGAGTTCATTTTCGGTAACAATGTAGGGTGGCATGAAATAAATAACGTTGCCCAAGGGCCGCAATAATACACCTTGAGACAGCGCGTATTGATAGACTTTAAGCCCGCGGCGCTCCTGCCAGGGATAAGGTTCGCGGGTGCGTTTGTTTTTGACCAGCTCAATCGCCAGGATCATGCCGGTTTGCCTGACTTCTGCGACATTCGGATGATCATGAAAACGCGCCGCCGCTTTCGCCATGCTATCGGCCAAGGATTTGTTTTTTTCGATGATGTTGTGTTGCTGGAAAATATCGATGGTGGCAAGTGCGGCCCTGCATGCCAGCGCATTGCCGGTATAGCTGTGCGAATGCAGGAATGCGCTCATCGCCTGATAATCGGCATAGAACGCCTGGTACACCTGATCGGTGGTCAGCACCGCCGACAACGGCAAATAGCCGCCGGTCAAGCCTTTGGACAAGCACATGAAATCGGGGCTGATTACCGCTTGCTCACAGGCAAACAATGTACCAGTGCGTCCGAAACCGACCGCGATTTCATCGGCGATTAAATGCACGTTGTATTTATCGCAGGCGGCGCGCAGCAATTTCAAATAGACCGGATCATACATGCGCATATTACCTGCGCATTGCACCAAAGGCTCAATGATGACCGCGCAAACCGCGTCACTGTGTTGTTGCAGTGTCTGTTCCATCAGGGCAAAGCGGCGGGTCGAATAATCGGCCCATGACTCGCCGGGTTCGCGGAGGTAACAGTCCGGGCCGGGGACGGTGATCACGTCCATTAATAACGGTGCGTAGGTTTCTTTATAGAGCGACACATTGCCGACGGCCAGTGCGCCTAAGGTCTCGCCGTGATAACTGTTTTCCAGCGTGATGAATCTGGTTTTTTGGGTTTGCCCGAGGTTGCGCCAATAGTGGAAGCTCATCTTCAGCGCGACTTCCACCGCAGAAGAACCGTTGTCGGCATAAAAACAACGGTTCAGTCCTTCCGGCGTTATTTCAACCAGTTTTTCCGCCAGTTTGACCGCTGACTGATGAGTGAATCCGGCAAAAATCACATGTTCCAGCGTATCGAGCTGGTCTTTTAGCGCCGCATTGATTATAGGATTGGCATGGCCGAATAAATTGACCCACCATGAGCTGATCGCATCGAGATAGCGATTGCCGTCAAAGTCTTCCAGCCAAACGCCTTGCCCTTTTTTGATCGGAATAATCGGGAAGGTTTCGTGATCTTTCATTTGCGTGCAGGGATGCCACAGCACGGAAAGGTCTCGATCGGAAAGGGATTGGTTGGACGGCATAAGCTAAAGGCTCAGATTGGTAGCCGTTCCCAATAGCGCTTGGGAACGAGTGTGATTTTTGCTGCTATACGGATTTTGAACGCGGCCACGATTTGAGTGGTGTTTTTATTTTTGAGGCTTGATGTGCAAATTGTCCAAAATCGCCAGGGTAGGTGCGGCCTGATTCATCGTGTAAAAATGCAGTCCGGGTGCGCCGCCGTCAAGAAGACGTTGGCAAAGGTTGCTGACTACATCCAGGCCGAATGCCTGCACGGATTCCTTGTCATCGCCAAAACTCTCCAGGCGTTTTCTGAGCCAACGGGGAATATCCGCGCCGCACATTTCCGAAAAGCGGAACAATTGTGTGTATTGGGTAATCGGCATAATGCCGGGTACGATGGGGATTGTTATGCCGTTTTTCTCACAGGCGTCAACAAAATAAAAATATGCTTCGGCATTGTAAAAATACTGTGTAATGGCAGCATTGGCGCCCGCCGCCACTTTACGCTTGAAGTTCTTGAAATCTTCCACGCCGTTGGCGGCTTGTGGGTGTACTTCGGGGTAGGCCGCTACGTGGATCTGAAAATGATCGCCGGTTTCCTGGCGGATAAACTCGACCAGCTCATTGGCATAGCGGAATTCTCCCGCTGACATCATGCCGGAAGGCAAATCGCCTCTTAACGCGACAATTTTAGTGATGCCATGATCCCGGTAGTCTTTCAGAATCGCGCGAATATTGGCTTTGGTCGAGGCAACGCAAGATAAATGCGGCGCGGCAGAGATGCCTTTGGCTTGAATATCGACGACCGTCGTAAAGGTAAGATCGCGGGTCGAGCCGCCTGCGCCAAAGGTAACGGAAAAAAAATCGGGATTGAGCTTGGCCAGTTTGCTATGGACAACTTGCAGGCTTGCTGCGCCTTCTTCGGTTTTTGGCGGGTAAAATTCGAAGCTGAACAGTTTGGGATGTGTTTTTTGTGATTGCATTTTATGGTCTCACTGACGGGAATACGATGCGTCAACGTTTGGAACTCGTGCATCGCTAACATGTTAATGCAGGACTTACAAAAATTTAGTGAAGTTTACTGTGGGAAGAATAATAGGGGAGAAGCCAGAACTAAGGGTGAAATTGCTTATATAAGCTCTTAAAAATGGATACGCAATAGCGGGAGCATTGATTTTAACAAAGTTAGATTCTTTAAATGTTTCATCAATGTCTCCATCTACAGAAAATCTTGCTGCATATTCAACAATAAGAGCAAATTCATTATCTATTTTTAGAGATACATTAAAGATAATTAAAAATTCATTCAATTCAAGTTCAGAAAAAGCAGATGCAAATGAAAAATTAAAGTCATCTGCATCTTCTAAATTTTCTTGTGAAATTACCCCTAGGTTAAGTTGGGTAACTTTCGTATCTATAAATTGAATGTTCATTAAGGTTAAGCCGCTAACTGTTCTGAATATACTTCATCATTTGCTGGATATATACCATTCTGTCCTTTATGTGAGAGTTTTTTTACCTCATAGTGCTTTTCTTTTAGTAGCTTATCACACTCCATTTTTGTAGTTGTTTTTGAGAATTTACTATAGCAATATTTAGCAATAAAAGATTCAATTGTAGGACCTATATTACGCTCCATGGATTCATACTCCTTTAAAAAGGTAGCATCATCCATACTATTAAGTAAATTTTCTATAAGCTGTAATGATTTTTCTTGATTTACATTCATTTTAATCACCTATCTTTTTGAAGATATACAGTTCTTTTTAAACTGCTCGGGATGAATTACATTTCTGCTTTTAATACAGGTGACAGCAAACTCAAACAAGCAGAGTTGCTGCCTTGTTACTAAGGGTAAGCATTCTTTTTTGTATTGAATAAAAGCAACTTTAGATTTCGAATATTCGTCCTGCGCTTTTATTGCACAATATGGAAAAACTTCTTTGTTACTTTCAGCTAACTTTCTGTAGTAGGACAACGCTGCATTGACAGTTGCTTTTGCTGCCGGGTTTGCTTTTTTTAATCTTTGATCAAATTTAGTTAGGATTTTTTGAAAATGTAGTTGATCTGTTACTGATCCGACTAAATCCAAAAGCAAGTTTTTTTCTACTTCGACTAAGCATTCGACAATCGCATAATCACCAGTTATCGAATCTTTACCCCATTGATGGGCAAAATACTCGTTGTCTGTCCAAAAATAATAACCTTGAGTGAACCACTGTCTATCATTCGGCTCACTAACAAATGGTGCATTTTTCCATATATAACTCCATCCACCATCAACTCTACAGGTATGATAGCCTTGTATTTTTACCATGCCTTCCATAACTCGTAGATAAGTTGAATAGGTAAAACTGTTTTATTTTTACTAAGTTTAGCGAGTCTATCATCTTATTAAGTTCAGTGGACCTAATCATCAATTAAGTAGGATGCTCTGAATAAAAGAAATGGCATCCTACTTAACAAATATAAGATTAATCAATAACGATAATGATCAGCTTTAAACGGCCCATCAACCGGAACATTGATGTATTTGGCTTGCGCTTCAGTCAACACGGTCAAATTAACGCCCAATTGCTTCAGGTGTGATCGGGCAACTTTTTCGTCCAGTTTTTTAGGCAGTATGTAAACCTTGTTTTCATACTGGGCGGAATTTTTCCAAAGTTCCATTTGCGCAAGAACCTGGTTGCAGAATGAGTTAGACATCACAAAGCTAGGGTGGCCGGTGGCGCAACCCAGATTAACCAAACGGCCTTCCGCCAGAATAATCAGGCGTTTGCCGTCAGGGAAAATCACGTGATCGACTTGTGGCTTGATATTTTCCCAAGTGTATTGGCGTAATGAAGAAATTTCGATTTCCGCATCGAAATGGCCGATATTGCAAACAATCGCCTGATCTCTCATCGCCAGCATATGTTGATGAGTGATGATATTGAAGTTGCCGGTTGCGGTAACAAAAATATTAGCCAGCGGTGCAGCTTCTTCCATGGTTACAACGCGATAACCTTCCATAGCCGCTTGCAATGCGCAAATCGGGTCGATTTCAGTAATCAATACTGTCGCCCCGAGTCCGCGTAGCGATTGCGCACAACCTTTGCCGACATCGCCGTAACCGCAGACTACGGCGATTTTTCCGGCGATCATCACGTCGGTAGCGCGCTTGATGCCGTCAACCAAGGATTCGCGGCAACCGTACAGGTTGTCGAATTTTGATTTTGTTACCGAATCGTTAACATTGAATGCGGGAACTTTTAACGTGCCTTTGGCGACCATTTCATACAGACGCAATACGCCGGTAGTGGTTTCTTCGGACAAGCCTTTAATATCGGCCATTAATTCAGGATATTTTTCATGCATCATGACGGTTAAATCGCCGCCATCATCCAGAATCATGTTCGGGCGCCAGCCGTCAAGACCGTCAATGGTTTGAGCGATACACCATTCGGCTTCTTCTTCTGTTTCGCCTTTCCATGCAAAAACAGGAATGCCAGCCGCGGCCATTGCGGCAGCGGCATGATCCTGAGTAGAAAAAATGTTGCACGAAGACCAACGAACCTCAGCGCCTAATGCAGTCAGGGTTTCAATCAATACGGCAGTCTGAATGGTCATATGCAGACAGCCGGCAATACGAGCGCCTTTTAATGGCTGTTCGCTACCATATTCTCCACGTAGCGCCATTAAGCCCGGCATTTCAGTTTCGGCGATATTGATTTCTTTGCGGCCCCATTCTGCCAGAGCAATGTCGGCGACTTTATAATCTGGTTGGCTCATTATGTTTCCCGTATTTAGTGTTTAATTAAAGGCCGGCAGCATCTTTTAATGCGTCAACTTTATCGGTCTTTTCCCAGCTAAAGGAATCTTCGGTACGTCCGAAATGACCATACGCCGCAGTTGTTTGGTAGATAGGCTTTAACAGGCCTAACATTGCAATCAAGCCTTTAGGTCTTAAATCAAAATTGTCTCTGACAATTTGCACCAGTCTGTCTTCGCTGATTTTGCCCGTGCCAAACGTTTCAACCGTAATAGATGTAGGTTCTGCAACACCGATCGCGTAAGAAACCTGAATTTCACAGCGTTCGGCTAATCCGGCCGCAACAATGTTTTTTGCTACATAGCGCGCCATGTATGCCGCTGAACGGTCAACTTTTGATGGATCTTTGCCTGAAAACGCACCGCCGCCGTGTCTTGCCATGCCGCCGTAGGTGTCAACGATAATTTTACGTCCGGTTAAGCCACAGTCGCCGACAGGGCCGCCGATAACGAACTGACCGGTAGGGTTAATGAAATATTTGGTATCTTTATGCAGCCATTCTTTAGGCAAAATCGGCAGGATAATTTCATCCATCACCGCTTCATGCAATGCTTTGGTAGCAATATCAGGTGAATGTTGGGTAGATAAAACAACCGCATCAATGGCTACGGGTTTGTTGTTTTCGTAGCGAAAAGTAATCTGGCTTTTCGCATCAGGGCGGAGCCAAGGCAAGGTTTTATTTTTGCGTACTTCAGCTTGGCGCTTGACCAGCAGGTGAGAATAGGTGATCGGCGCCGGCATTAATACATCGGTTTCATTGCTGGCATAACCGAACATTAAGCCTTGATCGCCCGCACCTTGTTCATGGTTTTCAGCTTCATCGACACCCATCGCAATATCGGCCGACTGCTTGCCTATTGCATTTAAAACCGCACAACTTTGTCCGTCGAAACCTATATCGCCATGATCATAGCCGATGTCGCAGACAACTTTTCTAACCAAGGCTTCAAGATCAACCCAAGCGTCGGTAGTTACTTCGCCAGCCAAAACAACCATGCCGGTTTTTACCAGTGTTTCGCAAGCAACTCGTGAACGAGGATCTTGAGCCAATAAGGCATCAAGCACCGCATCTGAAATTTGATCCGCAACCTTGTCAGGATGCCCTTCTGAAACTGATTCTGATGTAAAAGAATAATTATTGCTCACGATACCACCTTGCTAAAATGTAAAACCCAGATGTACAAAAGGCTGCTGATGCAGCCTTCTTGTGTATGGTGGGCCCTGTAGGACTTGAACCTACGACCTGCCGATTATGAGTCGGACGCTCTAACCAACTGAGCTAAGGGCCCTTATGTATTAATTACTCGCCATCCAGAAAGCAGCGCAATTGCTCTGATCTTGAAGGATGTCTAAGTTTCCTTAATGCTTTGGCTTCAATTTGACGGATTCTTTCACGCGTCACGTCGAATTGCTTGCCTACTTCTTCCAGCGTATGGTCGGTATTCATATTGATGCCAAAACGCATCCGCAGAACTTTTGCTTCTCTTGCCGTTAAGCCAGCCAACACATTTTGTGTCGATTCACGCAAACCGGCAATCGTTGCAGCTTCAACCGGGGACAATACTTTAGCATCTTCTATGAAATCTCCCAAATGAGAATCTTCATCGTCGCCAATAGGGGTTTCCATTGAAATAGGTTCTTTGGCGATTTTTAATACCTTGCGAACTTTGTCTTCAGGCATTTCCATGCGTTCCGCCAGCTCTTCCGGCGTTGCTTCCCGTCCCAATTCCTGAAGTATTTGCCTGGAAATTCGATTCAATTTATTGATCGTTTCGATCATATGCACCGGAATACGAATAGTTCGGGCCTGATCCGCAATCGAGCGGGTGATGGCTTGCCTGATCCACCATGTTGCATAGGTTGAAAACTTATATCCGCGACGGTATTCGAATTTATCGACGGCTTTCATTAAGCCGATATTGCCTTCCTGAATCAAATCCAGAAATTGTAATCCACGATTAGTATATTTTTTAGCTATTGAAATGACCAGCCTTAAATTAGCCTCGATCATTTCTTTTTTCGCGCGTCTTGCTTTGGCTTCGCCAATAGACATGCGCCGGTTAATGTCCTTTAGCCCGCTAATGGTTAGGCCATACTCCACTTCTATATCGGTAAGTGTTTTTTGGGCTTTTCTTGCTTCTTTTTCGCGTTCTTTCAGTGCTTGCGAGTATTTGCTTGCGTTCAAGTACTGATCGAGCCATTCTGAACTGGCTTCATTCTCAGTAAAGGAGGCGATAAATTCCTTGCGCGGCATCTTTGCATGGTTAACGAAAATGTCCATGATCAGTCTTTCCTGCTCACGCACGGCAGCAACACCGTCAGGAATGATAGCTGTCAATTTCTTTAAATACTGAGGAGTCCATTTAAACTCCATAAACAAATCAGCCAACGCTTCAAATTCTTTTTCTGTTTTATCGCTCAAATAGCCATGCTTTTTGATGGCTGCAGCGGCTATTTTTAACTGCTTTCTGAGCGTGTCAACCTTGTCTTTAACCTCTTCGTAATTTAGCCCTTTCGGCTCTTCTTCGGCTGCAACGGCGGCTGTTTCTTCGAGATCGTCACCGATTGGCAAAGCCGTGACAAAATCATCGGGCTCGCTTAAATCCACAAAACCGGAAATTAAATCTGTCAGGCGAATACCGCCTTCTTCGCTGGATATATTATCAAACGATTGCAAAAAATCTTCAACAACGATGCAGGAGCGAGCGATGGCCTTAACCAGTTGCTGCTGTCCTTCTTCAATGCGCTTGGCAATTTTTAATTCGTCGGCGCGAGTCAATAATTCCACTGAGCCCATTTCCCGCATATACATGCGCACCGGGTCTGTGGTTCTGCCGAACTCGCTATCGACAGAAGCTAAAGCAGCAACTTCCTCGGCATCTTCATCGTCCGTAGTAACGGCTGCTGAGTCGGTAATCAGGGAATCTTCGTCCGGTGCAACCTCATAAACCTGAATCCCCATATCATTGATCATGCCAATGATATCTTCAATTTGTTCAGGATCAACAATGTCGCTGGGCAAGTGATCATTGACCTCGGCATAAGTCAGGTAACCCTGTATTTTGCCTTTGGCTATCAATTGTTTGAGTTGGGACTGCTGCTGTTCTTGATTCATCATTTACTCACGGAAGACTTTAGTTCGACCTGGCTTCGCCGAACCAAAAATTATACTACAAATTCCTATTATTTTGCACCAAACTATTTAGCTGTCAGCATTTTTCGCAGCAGCTCTTTCTCCTGTGCATCCAATCCTCTGATCTTGTCTTTATCCAGCAGTCTAGCCAAACTGGCTTCTCTGGCTTGGATTAATAGCCTATTCAGTGCGTCGCAAAATACCGTCTCTATCTTGTCGTCAGGAACCTGTAAGTCTAAAAAAGCCAAGGCTTTTATAGGTTTTTCTTCGGTGGCGTCTCGATAGCACTCCACCAAGACAGGCATGGTTGCCGGGTTTTTATCTGCAATCGTTTGCAGGATATTCATAAATAAGGCGGCACCTTTGAATTCCAGACCATCCCAGTCAATTTCGCGTTGCTCAACTATCTCGGCCAGCCGAGGGTTCTGGATCAGCAAGGCGATCGCTACGCGCGCCGAAGATAATCTGCCGCTATTTGGCGGTGGTTTTCTATGTATTTCCGGGCGCTGTTTTGAGCTTTGCTTGGGAGCAAGTGTAGCTGTATTCTCCAAAACATCCAGGCCGGTCCAGCCCGATAATTCTTTTAGTCGGGCAAGCATCATTTCTTTAAAAATACTCTCCGGCAATTTTTCCAGATACGGCTTAGCTTTGTTTACCAGTTGTGCTCGGCCCTCCATTTCGGACAGATTCAGTTCGTTCGAGACGCGTCCAAAAAAATATTCCGATAAGGTTTCGGCTGCCTGTACACGGGCAGTAAAGCCGTCAATTCCCTCTTCTCTTATCAGTGAATCGGGGTCATGATTTTGTGGTAACGGCATAATGCGAATCTGTCGCCCATCCTTTAAGCTGGAAAAGGCCGGTTCCATTGCTCTCCATGCTGCTTCCCGCCCAGCTTTATCTCCATCGAAACAAAATATCAGTTCCGAGGTAAACCGGAATAATAAATCCAGGTGGGCTTGCGATGCCGCCGTCCCGAGCGCTGCGACCGCGTAATGGATGCCGAACTGAGCTAAGGCGATAACATCCATATAGCCCTCAACAATCAAAATCCTCTGGGGTTTGGCATTCTTTTCCAGTAGCTCATATAAGCCGTAAACTTCCTTGCCTTTGTGAAATAAGGGCGTTTCCGGGGAATTCAAGTACTTGGGCAAAGAATTATCGAGTACTCGCCCGCCAAAGCCGATGATGCGGGAGCGTTTATCCCTGATCGGAAACATGATGCGACCGCGAAAGCGATCATAAATCTGCCCGCCTTCTTTGCTGACTAGCATGCCGGCCTCAAGCAATAGTTTCTGGTCAAATTGATTCGCCAAAGCTTGCCATTCGTCAGGTGCGTAGCCCAGCATGAAGTCGCTGGCGCAATCGCCGCTGACGCCTCTGCTTTTTAAGTATTCAACGGCCTTTTTTCCTTCGGCGCTAGTTCGCAGCTGATCCGCGTAAAAGGCTGCTGCTTTCTCCATTAGCGCATACAGATCGTTTAGGTCTCCTTTTTTTTGTGTTGATTGATATTCGACTGATTCTCTGGGTACTTCGATCCCTGCAAATCCTGCTAGGTCTTCAACGGCCTCAACAAAGTCAAGATGGCTAAAATCCATTAGAAAGCTAATGGCGTTGCCGCTGGCTCCGCAGCCAAAGCAATAAAAGAATTGCTTTTTTCGGTTTACGGAAAAGCTGGGGGTTTTTTCGGTATGGAAAGGGCAGCGAGCGACAAAATTGTTACCCGTTTTTTTTAGAGGGACATGCGAGTCGATCAAATCGACAATATCAACCCGCACCAAAAGCTCGTCAATAAATTCGCGAGGGATTCTACCTGACACGCAATGCTCCGGCGGTTGCAGGGATGTAGGAGATAAACGCCAAAAACAGGTGCTTTAGGCGGCGCAGAATCAGTTGCAGACAAAAATCAGCAAAGAAACTATCCAGCTAGTGAGGCTTTGATTTTATTGCTCACAACCGACATGTCGGCGCGCCCCTGCATTTTTACTTTAAGCAAAGCCATGACCTTGCCCATATCCTTAATTGATTCGGCGCCGGATTCTGCAACAGCGTCCTTAACCATTAAATCAATTTCGGTCTCGGTCAGGGCTTGAGGCAAGAAGTCCTGAATCACCGGAATTTCGGCCTCTTCAATGGCTACCAGGTCGTCCCGGCCGGCCTCGGAAAATTGGCGGATGGATTCGCGGCGCTGTTTGAGCATCTTGTCGAGAACCATGATAATCCGTTCATTATCTAAGACAATGCGCTCGTCGACTTCCACCTGCTTGATGGCGGCCAAAATCAAGCGGATTACACCCAGTCTTGCTTTATCGCCGCCTTTCATGGAGGCTTTCATGTCGTCCTTGATGCGATCTATTAACAAATCCATCGTATTAACCTTGATCCTTTACAGTACAGGGCGTCCGCGACGTAGATTTTTCAGTGCGTAACGTTCACGCGCTAATTTCTTCAAGTGACGTTTAACGGCGGCGGCGCCTTTGCGTTTGCGTTCTGCGGTTGGTTTTTCATAAAACTCGCGGCGACGCACTTCTGCCAATACACCGGCTTTTTCACAAGCGCGTTTGAAGCGGCGAATCGCAATATCAAATGGTTCGTTTTCTTTGATTTTTACTGACGGCATTATAATGACCCAAATATGTTAATATTTAAAAAGTTAGGATTTTTAATCCACTGAACAAACAGAACCCTTAATTATACCTTTACTTTTATAAATTTCAAAAACTCAATGTACGTTTTAGGCATAGAAACCTCTTGTGACGAAACCGGTGTCGCCATTTATCACTCCGAACACGGCCTGTGCAGCCATCTTTTATACAGTCAAGTCGATATGCATAGCGAATATGGCGGCGTCGTCCCCGAACTGGCATCGCGCGACCATATTCGGAAACTGGTGCCTCTGATCAAGCAATGCCTAAAAGAAAGCGGATTGACCGGCAGCGATATTAACGGCATTGCCTACACCGCAGGTCCCGGCCTGATGGGGGCGTTGCTGGTTGGCGCGGCAACGGCCAGAAGCCTGGCTTGGGCGTGGCAAATTCCCGCACTTGCCGTTCATCACATGGAAGGTCATTTGCTGGCGCCCATGTTGGAAGAAAACCCGCCGGAATTTCCTTTTGTCGCGTTGCTGATTTCCGGGGGGCATACCTTGCTTGTGCGGGTTGAGGGAATCGGCCGCTATCAACTATTAGGCGAATCCCTTGATGATGCTGCCGGTGAAGCGTTTGATAAGACCGCAAAAATGCTGGGCTTGGGCTATCCCGGCGGACCGAAACTGTCCGCATTGGCAGAACAGGGTAAGCCGCAGATTAAATTTCCCCGTCCGATGACAGACCGTCCCGGATTGGACTTTAGCTTTAGCGGCTTAAAAACTTTCACGTTGAATGCCGTTAACGCCTCTGGAAAGACAGATCAAGATAAAGCCGATGTCGCAGCCGCATTCCAGCAGGCGGTTGCCGAGACGCTCAGCATCAAATGCAAGCGGGCCTTGCAGCAAACCAGCCTGAAACGACTGGTTGTTGCCGGAGGCGTCAGCGCCAACAAGCAAATCCGAGCATCCTTAACCCAAATGGTTGTCAAGGAAAATGCCCGGCTTTATTTTCCCCGGCTGCAATTTTGCACCGATAACGGCGCAATGATTGCCTATGCGGGTTGTCAGCGTTTAATGGCGGGCCAGCAACAAGGGCTGGAAATTTATGCCCGCCCTCGTTGGCCGATTAGTGAGTTATCCGGCTGTTGATCAGGCTTCTTGGCCGGCCAGCAAGCGTTGAATATTGCTCTTGTGTCGCCATAGCAAGAACACCGTCATCACTGCGGAAGCGGCAACGATGGCCTCGTTGCCGACTATAAACCAGGCAAAAACCGGCGACAGGGTCGAGGCGACTAACGCGGACAAGGATGAAATCTTGCCCAGCTTATAAATTAGGTACCAGGTCGCCATGAACGCAAGACCGAGCGCCCAGAAAAAACCGAGCAACACGCCGACCGATGTCGCAACGCCTTTGCCGCCTTTAAAACCGAAAAATACCGGGTAGAGGTGGCCTATAAACGCCGCCAAGCCGGTCGTCGCAACTAACTCAAGAGGCAGTCCCAACACATTCGCGGCATAAACCGGGATCAATCCTTTCAGCGAATCGCCCAGCAGGGTAATCGCCGCCGCTTTTTTTCCGCCGATACGCATCACATTGGTTGCGCCGGGATTGCCCGAGCCCTGCTCGCGGGGATCGGGCAATCCCATCATGCGGCAGATAATAATTGCACTGGAAATTGAGCCTATCAAATAGGCGGCCGGAATAAACAACCATTCAACCATCATGTAACCTTTTCATCATTCAGAACTTGTAAGCGCAGGGAGTTTCCCTGATACTTGGCGGTTTAAAAAAACACGCATCATAACCGGAAATCACTATGGACATCATATTTTTAGGCGGCCTGGAAATTAAAACCATCATCGGCATTTACGATTGGGAAAGAGTGACCAAGCAAACAGTCATCCTGGATATTGAGATGGCTTTCGACATTCAAAAAGCCGCAGAAACCGATGACATTCAACATACGCTTGATTACAAAACGGTTTCTCACCGGGTTATTTCTTTTGTCGAGTCCAGCCAGTTTTTTCTGGTGGAAAGATTAATTTCGGAAATTGCCGACATTATTCGCAACGAATTTAACGTGTCTTGGGTAAAAGTAACCCTGAATAAAAAAGGCGCGATCAGCGGCGCCAGCGATGTCGGCATTATCATTGAGCGGGGGGAGAAAAAATCGTGACCAGAGGCTATATCAGCATCGGCAGCAACATAAACAAGGATGTACACATTCCTGCCAGCCTCAGGGCGCTTGAACAAGCCTTCGGAAAACTGACGGTTTCAAGTATTTACGAATCCGAAGCCGTCGGCTTTACCGGCGACGTTTTCTACAATCTCGTGGTCGGTTTCGACTCCGATTTGGAAGTGAAAGCGGTTGCAAAACAGCTCAGGCAAATTGAGCTGGATAACGGCCGCACGCCCGACAGCCGGAAGTTTGCGGCGCGAACCCTCGATCTGGATCTGATTCTATACGGAGAGCTGATCGTCAACGATGGCCGCCTGCAAATACCCCGTGATGAAATCGAGCATTACGCTTTTGTGCTTGAACCTTTGGCGGAAATCGCCCCGGCCCTGAAACATCCTGTCAATCACATCAGTTATGCCGAGCTGTGGCAGCAATTCGACAAGACCGATCTCAGGCAAAAGCGCGTCATGCCGTCCTGGGATTCAACAAAATAGGGTGCGGCCGCCATCGACGGTCAATATTTGGCCGGTGATGTAATCGGCATCCTTAATCAAAAAAAGCACCGCCTTGGCAATATCATTGGGTTCACCGCTGCGCTTTAAAGCCACCCGGTGCAGTATCTCCAGCTTGGCCGATTCGGATAAATCGTTGTCAGGCCAGAGTATCGCTCCCGGAGCCACCGCGTTGACCCGGACAGTTGGTCCCAACTCCTTGGCTAAGACCTTGGTCATCGCAGCCAGTCCGCCTTTTGCGATACTGTACACCGGATAACCGCTTAAGCCCCGTTCGGCATGGATGTCGACAATATTGACGATGCAGCCGTTATTGTCGGCCAAGGTCTTTGCCAGCGCTTGCGCCAGGAAAAACGGCGCTTTCAAGTTACTGCCCACTAGCTCGTCCCACTGCCGTTCGGTCACATCAGCCAGCGCCGTCGGATAAAAGGACGATGCATTATTGACCAATACATCGATGCCGCCCCAAGCCATGCAGGCTTCGTGGGCGACAGCCTCCAGCTCGGCCATGTTCAGTAAGTCTGCCTGCATGACTTTTGCCGAACCGGGCCGCAGATGATTCAGTTCATCGCAAAGCTGTTGCGCCTCTGCCGCGGAAGACCGGTAATGCAGAAAAACATTGCAGCCTTCGCTATGCAGCAACCGGGCACAAGCCGCGCCTATGCGCTTGGCTGCGCCGGTAATCAGCACATTTTGGGCGGCGGCTTTCATCAGGCTTGTTGAGCCAGACTTTTACTCGCCACTTCGTAGACATCCTTGGAAATCGCTTCGGTGGTCATGATCCGTTCCAACTGCGCCTTCATCAGCGCTTGCCTGCCTTCATCGTATCTGCGCCACGATGTTAATGCGCCGACCATGCGCGAGGCGATCTGCGGGTTCAAGGTGTTCAGCGCGATAATCTGGTCGGCGAGGAAGCGATAGCCTTGCCCGTCGGCCGCGTGAAAATGCAGCGGATTGGACTGGCTGAATGCGCCTATCAACGACCTGACGCGGTTCGGGTTTTTCAAGTCGAACGCCGGGTGCCGCATTAACGCCTGAACGGTCGCAAAAGTGTCGGGCATACTGCCGGAGGCTTGCAGCGTAAACCATTTGTCGATAACCAGGGCTTCGTCCCGCCATTGGCGGTAAAAGCTGTCCAGACACTGTTGCTTGGCCGGATGCGGGTTATTGACGATGACCGCTAACGCCGCCATTTGGTCGGTCATGTTTTTGGCGGAGTTAAATTGCTGTTGCGACAATTTATGGATGTTACTGTTTTCCAACTTGCCTAGATAACTCAAGCAGGTGTTTTTGATGCGCCTGCGGCCTATTGCACCGGCGTCGAATTTTCCCGATTCATCTTGATGATTACTTTGATATAAAGCCTGGAACTGCGATTGCAGCTGTTCGGCCAACGTCAACGTGACAAACTCGCGGGCGGCATGGATGGCTTCCACATCGACAATCTGCATTTGTTCGGCCAGATAGGTTTCCGAGGGCAGACTTAACAGCAAAGAAAAATACGACAAGTCGTCCCACGGTTGCTCCAGCACCTGTTTAAAGGCATTGATCATGATCGGATTGACGGCCATATCCCGGCCGTTTTGCAGGTCGGCAATCAGCCCTGTAATGATCTGTCCGGCCAATTGCTGTCCGGCTTCCCAGCGGTTAAAGGTGTCGCTGTCGTAGCTTAGTAAGAACGCCAGCTCATCCAGGCTGCGCTCGATTGTCAGTTTAACCGGCGCTGAAAAGCCTCTCAGGATCGAAACAATCGGTTGTTCGCTTAAACCTTCAAAGGTAAAAGTCTGTTCGGATTGCGTGAGTTGCAGTATGACTTCATCGCAGGCTTGATCGCCGCCTTGCAGCTTGCAAGGCGCTACGGAGCCGTCTTTGTTAAGCAAACCCACCGTCACCGGAATATGCAGCGGTTCTTTAACCGCCTGCCCCGGAGTCGGCGGGCAGCTTTGGCCGATGGTCAGCGTCAGGGTTTGCGCGGATGAGTCGTAGTGCTGGCGGACGCTTAATACCGGCGTTCCGGCTTGGGAATACCAGCGGCGGAACTGGCTTAGGTCAACGCCGTTGGCGTCTTCCATTGCGCTGACAAAATCATCGCAAGTCACTGCCTGCCCGTCATGACGCTCAAAATACAAATCGCTGCCTTTGCGAAAGCCTTCAGCACCCAGCAGGGTGTGGATCATCCGCACCACTTCGGCGCCTTTTTCATACACGGTCAGGGTGTAAAAATTGTTGATTTCTATATAGGCGTCGGGGCGTATCGGATGCGCCAGAGGGCCTGCGTCTTCGGCAAACTGGCGGGTGCGCAGCATGTTGACGTCTTCGATGCGTTTAACGGCCTTGGAGGTGCGGTCGCCGGTAAACTCCTGGTCGCGGAATACAGTAAAGCCTTCTTTCAAGCTGAGCTGGAACCAGTCCCGGCAGGTGATGCGGTTGCCGGTCCAGTTATGGAAATATTCATGGCCGATCACGCCTTCAATATGTTCATAATCGGAGTCGGTCGCGGTATCGGGGCGCGCCAATACGAACTTGGTGTTGAATACGTTAAGCCCCTTGTTTTCCATCGCGCCCATGTTGAAGTGGCCCACCGCGACGATCATATATAAATCGAGGTCGTACTCGCGGTCGTACACTTGTTCATCCCAGCTCATCGCGTTTTTCAGCGATTGCATCGCATGGTCGCATTTGTCGATGTCGTGTTTTTCGACAAAGATTTGCAGGTCGATGTCTCGGCCGGACTGCGTGGTAAAACGGTCGGCGATGCATTCCAGCTGCCCCGCAACCAGTGCGAACAGATAGCACGGCTTGTTGAACGGGTCTTCCCAGGTCACCCAGTGGCGGTTATCCGGCAGCTCCCCTTCAGCGACTTTGTTGCCGTTGGATAACAGAACCGGATAGCGGTCTTTGTCGCCGACCAGCGTCGTGGTGAACAGCGTCATCACATCGGGGCGATCGAGGAAATAGGTGATTTTCCTGAAGCCTTCCGCCTCGCACTGGGTGCATAGCATGCCGTTGGACAGGTACAACCCTTCCAAAGCGGTGTTGGCTTTCGGGTTGATTGTGTTGTCGATGGTCAGCACAAAGCGCTGCTGCTGCGGGACATCATGAATGATTAACGAGTCCTGGGTTTGCAGGTATTGAGCCTTGCTTAAGTCGCCGTCATCCAGGTTAACGCGGATCAGTTTCAGGTTTTCGCCCGACAAGGTCAGCGAGGTGTCGTGGGATTGGCTTGCAGGGTTGCGGCTTAGCGTGAGCCGCGAACTGACCAAGGTGTTTTCGTCGTCCAGGGTGAAATTTAACGCAACGCTGTGGATCAGGTATTCGGGTACGGTGTAGTCTTTTAGATAAATGGTTTGTGGATTAGGGTCGCGCATTATTTATACCTGCTGTGGTGATCGGAAGCCCTGATGATTTTGGCTGCGAAAAGAGTGATGAGTAACCAGGCTGTTAAAAAACAAACACCGCCAATGGGGGTGATCATGCCTAGCCAGTTAAGATTGAGGATAGCCAGTAAATACAAGCTGCCGGAAAACAGCAAGATGCCCGCGAACATCAACCATCCGGCCCAGTGCAATAATCTGGAGTCCGACGCTTGCCGGCTGATCAGCGCAACGCCGATCAGCCCCAGCGCATGGTACATTTGATACGTCACGCCGGTTTGGTAGACGGCCAACAGCTCCGGGCTGATGACGGCTTTCAAACCATGAGCGCCAAATGCGCCCATGCCGGCGCCGATCAATGCGCTTAACGCGCCGAGCAATAAAAAAACCGGATTCATCATTTCTCCATCAGCCTGGGCATCAGCTGCGCCAGATTGCAGGGGCGGGTGCGATGATCCAGTTGGTCTTTAATCAGGTCGTCCCAAGCGGTGCGGCAGGCGCCCGACGAGCCGGGCAGGCAGAAGACATAGGTCGCATTGGCGACCCCGGCAATCGCCCTGGACTGGATGGTTGAGGTTTTAATGTCCTGGTAGGAAAGCATCCTGAAAATTTCGCCAAAACCGTCCAGCATTTTGTCCAGCAACGGCGCAACCGCTTCAGGCGTACCGTCCCTGCCGGTTACGCCGGTGCCGCCGGTACTGATCACGACATTAACCTCATCAGCGGCAATCCAGTTCGAGACAGCCGCCCTGATTTGATAAATGTCGTCAGGTACTATTTTCTTTTCGATAACCCGATGCCCGGCATCGGCTGCGCGTTCCGCCAGCGTTTTGCCGGAAACGTCATCGGCATCGGTGCGACTGTCGGAAACGACCAGTATCGCAATGTTAAGGGGGATGAAATTTCTGTCTGTAGTCATATTTTTTTAAAGGCGAAGGGCAAAGGGCGAAAGGCGAAAGTGCAAGATTCGAAAGTATGTACCTTTCGCCTTTAGCCCTTCGCCTTTCATCTGATCACTTTAACACAACAAAGAACCCCTCTTCTCCTCGCTGGATGTTAATCAGCAAAGCGCCATTAGGATCAATCACCTGTTTTAGTTCCTCCAGGTTGTGAACACGGTAGCGATTCGCCGATACGATAACGTCGCCGGGGCGCAAGCCTACGCGCCAGGCATTGGATGTCGTGTCTATTTTTTCAATTAAAACGCCTTCAATCTGGTTTTTCAGCGGCGTGCTTAACAGTGTGCCCTGCAAGGTGCGATGCAGCTTGTCTCCCGCCAGTTGCGGCAATTCCTGCTTGCCGATCGTGGCGGTGACTTGTTTTTTTTCGTTACCCCGGAAATATTCCAGCTCGACTTTATCGCCAATTTGCATCAGGCCGACGACATTGCGTATGTCATGGCTGTTTTTAATCGGGCGGCCATTGGCGGCAACAATAATGTCGCCGGGTTCCAGCCCCGCTTTCGCGGCGGGTGAGTTGTTTTCGATCCGGCTGATCGCGGCGCCGTGCTTGTTTTTTAAATCAAACGCCTTGACCAGTTCGGGCGTCAGGTCCTGCGTGGTGACGCCAAGTAAGCCGCGCCGAACCTCGCCGTGCTTGACCAACGAATCCTTGATGGTGACAACCATATTGGACGGGATCGCAAAGCCGATGCCGACATTGCCGCCGCTGGGGGCGAGGATGGCCGTATTCATGCCGACCAGTTCGCCGCGAAGGTTAACCAGTGCGCCCCCCGAATTGCCGGGATTGATCGAGGCGTCGGTTTGGATAAAATCCTCGTAGCCTTCAATGCCCAGGCCGGAGCGGCCCAAAGCGCTGACTATCCCGGAGGTGACGGTCTGGCCCAATCCGAACGGGTTGCCGATAGCGACAACAAAGTCGCCGACTCTCAGCTGGCTGGAATCTGCAATCGGCAGCATCGTTAAGTTTTCGGCGGGAATCTGGATGATGGCGACATCCGCTTCAGGATCGGTGCCGATCAGTTTAGCGGAAAGCTGGCGGCCGTCATTCAGGGTCACCATGATCTTGTCGGCTTTATCGATAACATGGTTATTGGTTAAAACCAGGCCTTGGAGGTTGTCGATAATGACGCCCGAGCCTAAGCTGTTTTTTTGCTGTTGCCGCAGCTGATTGGGCACATTAAAAAACTGGCGAAAATACGGATCCTGCATCAGTGGGTTTTCACTGACCAGGATATTGGTTGAGGTTGAAATATTGACGACTGCCGGCATGCTGCGCTCAAGCATCGGAGCAAGAGATGGTAATGCCTGGCCCTCTGCGTAGGTCGGCAAAGCCGCCTGTACGCTCGACGTTATACAAAAATAAGCGGGTAAAAGCGCTATTATAAATAACAGTTGTTTTACTGATTTAGCATTCATCATGATTTTCCGGGGTTTGTTAAACATGCATGATCCCTAATATATATGTAAAAATGTTTAATACAAGGTGTGCCAAAGTTGATTTTTTAAACAATCAATACTGTCATTTAACGGTTATCTTGCTTAGAATGTTGAAATGACCGTAGACGTCAATTCTGAAGATGGACTGATTATTCGTAAGCTAATCCCGCTCGCAACATTGCCGGGCGCTCAGTTTAATGCGTTATGCGCCGAAATGACGATCGAAGAGATACAAGACGGATGCTTGTTTAAAAAAGGCGATTCGGTTTCCCAGCTTGTTTACCTGATAAGCGGCGAGGTTGCTCTTCAGGCGGCCGGGTTGGTTGTTGAAGTCATTGCAGCGGGCAGCGACTCGGCCAGATTTGCGTTAGCGCACCAGATACCAAGAAAGATCGATGCAGTCGCGAACGGAAGAGTGCGTTTTTTGCGGCTGAACGCTGATATTGTTAATAATCCCCCACCCCTTGCTTATGAGGACAATAGCTACATGGTCATTGACGAGACTGAAGGCGATCCAGATGACTGGATGACGGTGTTATTGAGATCACCCATTTTTCAGCGCCTTCCCCCGGCCAATTTGCAAAAGATATTAATGGGGCTGGAGGCCGTCCATTTTAAAAAGGGCGAAACCATACTCGAGCAAGGCGGCACCGGCGATTACTATTATTTGATTAAGAATGGTCAATGCCTGTTAACGCGCAAGCCGTCACCTAATGCCAAAGAGATCAAATTAGCTCAACTGGGTAATGGCGACACTTTCGGTGAAGATGCGTTGCTTTCCGGCGCGCCTAGAAACGTAACCATTACGGCGCTGACGGACATCGTGTTATTGCGTTTGGATAAAAATCGATTTATATCCTTGATAAAGGAGCCCTCTTTAAAGTTTGTCGATTATGCCGGAATGCAGGAGGCGGTAAAACACGGAGCTATTTTGCTCGATGTCCGTTCTCAAGATGATTATGAAGACCAGCATCTTGACGACAGCATCAATGCGCCTTTTTTCTCGTTAAGAATGCAACTTAAGACGTTCAATCATGACAAGCCTGTTGTTGTGGTTTGCCGGGACGGCAGGATTAGCGAAGCTGCGGCATTTTTATTGCTCAGGCATAAGATTAACGCGATGATTTTGGCGGGGGGGATGGAAGGTCTTGCGCCTGGCGGCGGGCTTGCGGCAGGCGCATCATCCTTGGCGATGAAGCCGGAGCCGGAAGATAAAGCCTCTTTTGCCGCTGGGGTACGGATTGAGAGTCTTCCTAGGGAGATTGAGCAAAAACGCCTCATCGATAATTTGGTGACAGACGTCCCGGCAGGCATCCTGGAAGATCAAATAAGAGCTCTTAAATTGGAAAATGAAACGCTCAGAAACACCAATCAACAGCTCAACGATAAGTGCATGAAACTGGAATTTGACAAGCAACATGCCGAGAAGCAATGTCGAATATTGCACAAGCAGATGGAGAAGTTAACCCAAGTGCTGGATAGGCTAAAAGGGGGATAAGAGCGGCAGCGTAACCCGACAGTCAAAACAGCAGATGTCGGGTTATGATAGCTCGGTTCGCTCGTGGAGCGATTGCCGGAAAGAAACTTTTAAAATCGGATGGTTATTTGATTTTGGCTTCTTTGTAAATAACGTGTTTGCGGACAACGGGATCAAATTTTTTGATCTCCATTTTTTCGGGCATAGTCCGTTTGTTTTTTGTTGTTGTATAGAAGTGTCCGGTGCCTTCGGTCGAAATCAATTTAATTTTATCGCGCATTTTTTTATCCTCTTAAGAGATGTCGCCGGCTTTACGCAAATCGGCAAGAACAGCATCGATGCCTCTCTTGTCAATGATACGCATGCCTTTGGTGGAAATTCTGAGGCGAACCCAGCGGTTTTCGCTTTCTACCCAGAACCTGTGGTGTTGCAGATTTGGACAAAAGCGTCTTTTAGTTTTGTTGTTAGCGTGTGAAACGTTGTTACCTGTAACCGGGCGCTTGCCTGTTACTTGACATACTCTGGACATGATTAACCCCTAATGCGTGCCTAAATTCAAAAGTTAGCCGAGCTTTATACCAAAAAATCTTTTCAAGGTAAATAACAAACTATAAAATAAGACGAAAGGTGAAGGGCGAAAGGCGAAAGGCGCAATAGGTTTTTACCCTTTCGCCCTTTGTCTTTCGCCTTTCGGCTAACATAATCATCAGGAAAAAAATAATGCCCATTAAGCTCGGCATGGTCATGGATTCCATCGATCATATCAACATAAAGAAAGACACCAGTTTTGCCATGTTACTTGAAGCGCAGTCCAGAGGCTGGGAACTGCATTATATGGAACTCAATGATTTATTTCTAAGAAATGGCAGAGCCTATGCCAGAACACGGACGATTAAAGTTCAGCGGGATGAAAAAAAATGGCACGAGTTTACGGCGGAGCAGGACATTCCCCTGGATCAGCTGGATGTGATCATGATGCGCAAGGATCCGCCTTTCGACCAGGAGTATATTTACGCAACCTATTTACTGGAACGCGCAGAAAGTATGGGCGCTTATGTAATCAACAAGCCGCAGTCATTGCGCGATGCCAATGAAAAGCTTTTTACCGCGTGGTTTCCGCAATGCTGCGCAGAAACCCTGGTTGCACGGGAACCGCACCGAATCAGGGATTTTTTGCTGGAGCAGGGCGAAATCATTTTAAAGCCGCTGGACGGCATGGGGGGCACCTCTATTTTCCATCTGCGCCAGGGCGATCCCAATCTCAGCGTGATTCTGGAAACCATGACCCAGTACAATACCCGCTATGTCATGGCGCAAAAATACTTGCCGCAAATTGTCGACGGCGATAAACGCATCTTGCTGGTGAATGGCGAAGTCATACCTTATGCGTTGGCACGCATCCCCGCCCAGGGCGAAACCCGCGGCAATTTAGCGGCGGGCGGGCGGGCCGAAGGCCGGCCATTAACCGAACGGGATCGCTGGATTGCCGGCCAAGTCGGGCCTACATTACGGGAAAAAGGCCTGGTTTTTGTCGGCATTGACGTGATCGGCGATACGCTGACCGAAATTAATGTCACCAGCCCTACCTGCGTTCAGGAATTGGATCGCCAGTTCGGCTTGAATATTTGCGGCCAATTAATGGATCATATTGAAACGACGCTTGCCGCACCTGCTTCCGGCAGGTTTGCGGCGAACACTCCATCCATGGCATAAATGAGAACACGTCAGGTAATATTTGATCCGCCTACGCCGCTGTCTAATAACGACTCATTACTGATCGCCTTATTTTTAGCGGCTGTCATTCATGTTGTCATTGGGTTGGGGATTGATTTCACTGCGCCGCAGCCGGAGCAAGTCAGCCGAGCCATTGATATAACTTTGGTCAATATGCCGGCCCCAAAAGCACCTGAAAAAGCGCAGCTTTTGGCCCAGGAAAACCAGATTGGCGCCGGCGAACAAAGCGTAAAGCCGGAACCGCCTCCACAGCAACTGCCCAGTCAAGGCAATAGCCAGACCAAGCAGATAAAAAAAAGCGCACCCGAACAGAGTGAGCCCAAAGCGGAAAAAAAGCTGATCACCCAGAAAAAGGCAGAGAAAAAGATTGCTGCCGCAAGCAAGCCTGATAACTACCACCATGCTGAAAAAAAGCACCCGCAATTGACGGCGGAGATGCTACAGCAACAAATTGCGCAATTGGGTACCGAAATCCGGCTCAACCAGCAAACTGCCGAGCAGAGCAAGATAAAATTTGTTGATTCGGTGAGCGCCCATAAATACGTCGCCGCTCAATATATGAAAGATTGGGAAGATAAAGTGGAGCGTACCGGTAATCTTAATTATCCGGAAGTTGCGGCCAAGAAAAACTTTTCCGGCACCTTAACCATGGATGTCGGGATTAAGGCAGACGGCAGTATCTACAGCATACGCATCAACCAGTCTTCGGGAAATCCGGCATTGGATGAGGCGGCTAAAAACATTGTCCGTATGAGTGCGCCGTTTGCGCCGCTGCCCATGGAATTGCTGAAAGAACTGGATGTCCTGGTGATTACCCGGGTTTGGAAGTTTTCTGATGAATCCGGCATGACCGCCCGATAATATCGTAGACCGGAACAAGCGAGTTCGGGCAATGGCGAGAACAGATATTTGCCAAGGCTTGGATATTTTGGGGCAACCAGGCCACGGCCTCGCGATAAACAGTTGCTTAAGTCATCATAAACTTTGATACTAATATCCATGAATCAAGCTACTTATTTAACCAACCAGTTTATTATCGCCATGCCCAATCTGGCGGATCCTAATTTTTCCCATACCGTTGCCTTTTTGTGCCAGCACAATGGAGACGGCGCCTTAGGCATCGTCATCAACAGGCCGATGGACATGAAACTGGGCGAAATTTTCAAACAGATGGATATCACCGTCACTGCGCCCGCAGCGGCCGAAACGCCTGTTTTTGCGGGCGGTCCGGTGCAACAGGAACGCGGCTTCGTAGTGCATACTTCCGGAGGAGACTGGAACGCCACCATGGCTGTTTCAGAGACCATTTCCCTGACCACGTCCCGGGATGTGCTTGAAGCCATCGCCGCCGGCAAAGGCCCGGAGCAGTATTTGATCGCTTTAGGTTATGCCGGCTGGGGAGCGGGGCAATTGGAAAAAGAAATCATGGATAATTCGTGGCTCAATACGCCTTGGGGCAAACAGATTTTGTTTGATACGCCGGTTAACTTGCGCTGGAGCGCGGCAGCCAGCCAAATCGGCATTGATATTAATCAGTTAACGACTCCGGCAGGACATGGCTGATTCCAGGCAATATTCGCTTGAACACAAACCAGAAGACACCATGCAAGACCCATTACTAGCCAAAAGCAACGCCGATACCTATTTAGGCTTTGATTTCGGTACCAAAAAAATAGGTGCAGCCGTTGGCCAGACAACAACAGTGACGGCAAGTCCGTTACAAACCATTCGCTCGATCAACCAAAATCCCAACTGGGAAATAATCGGCAAACTGATAAAAGAATGGCGACCGGCCGGTTTGGTGGTCGGCATATCAAGGCAGGCCGACGGCTCGGACAATCCGGTAACACCCCGTATGTTAAAATTTTGCAGACAACTGGAAGGGCGTTATCAACTGCCGGTTTTTCAGCAGGATGAGACCCTGTCGACATTTGAAGCCAAGCAAATGTTGTTTGATGAAGTCAGTGTCAGCGCAAGCAAGCTTTGGGAAGTACAAGACCAGCTTGCCGCCCAGCTTATCCTGCAAACCTGGCTTAACGATCATAAAAGAAAGGACCATTAAGTGTTAAAGATTTCCGAATTATTAGATAACCTGGAAGACGAGCTAAAGCGCATTATCGACGAGAGACAGCTGGTTAACCCATTGATGATAGGCATTCGCACCGGCGGCGTCTGGATTGCCGAGCAAATGCACCAGCGCCTAAATATCAGCGAGCCATTGGGCCTGTTGGATATTTCATTTTACCGGGACGATTTTTCGCAAATCGGCGTCAATCCCAACGTCAAGCCCAGCCAGCTGCCGACTCACATTGAAGGCCGCGACATTATCCTGATCGATGACGTTTTTTATACCGGCAGAACGATACGCGCGGCAATGAATGAAATTTTCGATTACGGCAGGCCGAATCAGATCGTTTTGGCGGTTTTGATAGAGCGCGACGGCAGGCAAATCCCGCTTAGCCCTGACTGCGTCGGCGCGAGAATTACCTTGGATGCCAATCAGCGGATTAAACTGACCGGCCCCGACCCCCTGGCCGTTCACCTGGAAACCATTGACGCGGTGGCATAAGCAATGACGGATAACCTGCAATTAAATGCGGAAGGCAAGCTTAAACACTTTCTGACCATCGAAGGCCTGAGCAAGAGCTTATTGACGGAAATCCTCGATACCGCCGAGTCATTCGCCGGCATGTCCGAGCACCAGGTTAAAAAAGTGCCTTTGTTGCGCGGCAAAACCATCGTCAACCTGTTTTTTGAAAACAGCACCCGCACCCGGACGACTTTCGAGCTGGCCGCCACGCGCCTGTCCGCCGACGTGATCAACATGAATATCGCGACCTCGGCCACGTCAAAAGGCGAAAGTCTGCTTGATACCATACGCAACCTGGAAGCGATGTTTGTCGATATGTTTGTCGTGCGCCATGCGCTCAGCGGCGCAGCGCATTTTATCGCCCAACAGACCGCGCCGCATATCAGCGTTATCAATGCCGGCGACGGCCAGCACGCCCACCCGACCCAGGCTATGCTGGACATGTTTACCATACGCCAGCTCAAGCCGGATTTTTCCAGCCTGAGAGTCGCCATTATCGGCGACATACTGCATTCCAGAGTGGCGCGCTCGGAGATCCATGCCTTAAATACGCTGGGCGCGGCCGAGGTCAGAGTGATTGCGCCCAAAACCTTGCTGCCCGCGCATGTGGAAAGCTTAGGCGTGACGGTTTCGCATAACCTGACCGAAGGGCTTAAAGACATTGATGTCGTGATGATGCTGCGTTTGCAGAAAGAACGCATGAGCTCGGCGTTATTGCCCAGCGAAAGCGAATATTTCAAATGTTTCGGGCTGACCGAAGAAAAACTGAAAATCGCCAAGCCCGATGCCATCGTCATGCATCCGGGGCCTATCAACCGGGGCGTGGAAATCGACTCCAAAGTCGCAGACGGCCCGCAGTCGGTGATACTCAAGCAAGTCAGCAACGGCGTCGCCGTGCGAATGGCGGTCATGGCGATGGCCATGCAAGCCGCACCTGCTCCCGGCAGGTTTAGCGGCATACACACCGTCCCTGGCGATCGCCACGCCGGTTCCGTACCGGCTGGTGACATACACACCGTCCCTGGTGAT